>Ga0209611_10014314_pt1 | contig 10633 bp, 9 predicted proteins | sample S1TSphgellanicum_3_FD_187693 | JGI IMG/M metagenome (GOLD analysis project Ga0209611, IMG submission 187693) | Host-associated microbial communities from peat moss isolated from Minnesota, USA - S1T2_Fc - Sphagnum magellanicum MG (SPAdes) (version 2) | ecosystem: Host-associated > Plants > Peat... | reverse complement strand
AAAATTTCCCCACAAGATGGTTGCCAAATGGTAGAAGTGAAATTTGATCCTTGCAAAATTATTTCACATTACTATAACAACATATTTGCATTACAATATGCACACATTCACAATTTATGCCCTAATTTTCACCACACTTGACTTTACAATTCATTAAAACACCAATCATGGTTATTTCATATAACCAAAATTTGTAGTTCAAAATACAATGTAGAAAAATTCCAAGACAAAATTACAATTCAGTACATTAAATTTTTGATACTCCAAAAAATTCACACAACAATATGGACATGGAAATCATTATAGAAGTCTATACTTATCAGTTTTATTATAAAAAAAAACTCCATTCGAATTATAGCAAAATTCCTTGTTTTATGGAAATGAAATCAAATAGCAAAATAAGATCTATGGTTTATCCAAAAATAAAATATGTGGTTTTTTACTACCAAGTACCTATAGTTTTCTTTACTTCCTCAAAACTGCGTGTTTTAAAAAAAATCATCCTCCTTTTCCTTAGATCATCCTTCTTTAGGCAACCCCAAGTCACATCATCATGATTCAAAACCAAAAAAATTCAAAATTCAATGCTATAATGTTCCATGAGCAATCTTGTCATAAATGCCCTATTCATTCAAATCATGTAATCATCTTATGTTAATAAATAGGAGATCTAGTCAAGTGCAAACATAAATATTTATTGAAAGGAAACTAAAACATGATGCTCACAACATGAAACATAACATCAAAAACTCGTCAAGGTTCTTGTCACATCAAAGACACAAACTTGTGCAATGAAAAAATAAAATCAAACCATCAACACCAAGGTATTTATCCAAGAGACCAAAACCAAAAATAACTAAACTAATATAAGTAAAAAAAGTAATTCACCTTGTGAAAGTAACCAAGCTACTTTCCTATTTTAGTAACTAATGAAAACTTAACTAGTTGAGCTTGAATTCTCAACACTTCCCCTCAAGTTCAAATCCACTTCTAGTACACTAAGCATTTTTCTAAGCTTCTTTAGCTTGTCTATACCTAAAGCTTTTGTGAAAATGTCAACAACCTGATCCTTAATACTGACATCAATAAGGTTAATTTTTCATGTTAAATTTTTTTTTCTAATAAAATGATAGTGTACTTCAATGTGTCTTATCCTAGCATGATAGACTAGGTTATTAGCAAGTAGTATGCTACTGATATTATTACAATAAATGACAACATGAACATCTACTAAATGTCCCAAATTTGAAAGTAGTTTTTGTAACCAAATTATTTCATATGCAATAATTGTTGCACCTCTATACTCTACTTCTATGCTTGATACTATAACTGTTGGTTGTTTTTTGTTATTCCAACTAACAACACCACTTCCAAAAGAAAATATGAAACCATTGGTTAATTTCCTATTTGAAACATTATCAGCCCAATTAGCATCCGTGTATCCATGTATTTATAACTAGCTTTTGGCTTCATAAAAAATTCCACACTACAAAGTATGTTTTATAAACCTCAATATGTGCTACACTACATCCAAATGTGGTTTTCATGGTGTTTACATGAATTAATTCGTCATTTCAACTTCATAACTCAAATCTAACCTTGTGATGGTCATGTAAATCAAACTCCCCACTATGCATTTGTACATAGTGGTATTTTCCACAAGGTCATTTCATTTGCATTTAACTTCATATCTTGTTCCAATGGAATTGAAATGGGTTTGCAACCCGTCATCCCATATGTGGACAATTTGTTCAAGGCATATTGCTTTTGTAATAACCATATCCCTTTAAGGGACTAGATTACTTCAATGCCAAAGAAGTAACATAACTCTCTTAAATCTTTCATCTCAAACTTTTGCTTCAAAAACTTCTTCAAATCAGAGATGTTTGCATCATTATAATTATCTCCTATGACACTTAGGTCATCAACATAGATGACTATGACTACAATCTCACAACCTATCTTTTTCACATAAAGTGAAAATTTTGCATTGGATGTTTGAATCCGCTTGTGACAAAATACTAACCTATCTTGTTTGACCAAGTTCTAGGTGTTTGCTTCAAGCCATACAAAGCTTTTCTCAACCTACAAACCAATTTAAGATGTGTTTGATCCACATAACCTATTAGTTGTCCCATGTACACTTCTTCCTACAAGTTTCCATGAAGAAATGCATTTTTCACATCCATTTGATGTAAAGACCATTTATTTATTGTTGCCATAGTAATGATTGTTCTTAAGGTCATTATTTTTGCAACTGTACTATAAGTCTCTTCATAGTCTATGCCATAAGTTTGGGCATAACCTTTGGGAACCAATCTTGTTTTATATATACTCATAGATCCATTTGCATTAAGCTTGATTTTGTACACCCATTTGCACCCAATTGTTTTCTTGTCCTTTGGTAAAGCTACTAACTCTCAAATAGCATTAGCATCCAACGCCACCATCTCTTCATCCATGGCATTGTCCCATTTAGGGTTTCCGACCGTTTGTTCAAAACACGTGGGTTCAACCTCTTATATAATTTTCACCATGTATGCATAATGATGAACTATAAAGCCATCATATGTGAGTATTTGTACAAGGTACTTGATTCATGTGTTTTTTCGTACTCCATTGTTGTTGTCAGGTGTTTGCAAAGTTTTTTTAGCCATCGGAGTTCTAAGAATAATAACTAAAAGGACTCTTGACTCTTCATTCACATTTTTCTTTAAATCATTTAATTCACCATCTACATGAAAAGTTTTAGATGATGTTTGAGAACTACCATGTACAATGTTTGAAGATCTTAATCTTCCTTTCCATGGAGTGCTATTGGACCCATTAATTGAAGACTCTTGTGGTCTAATAATTAATTGTGATTATTGTTCCACATTTGATGAAACATCACCATTTTTAGCCTCTCCATCTTTTATTATCTTCATTGGTGAGTACCAATTAGCCATCTCATTAAACACAACATCTCTATTCACTTGCAACTTCCGAGTGAAAAGGTTGAAACATCTATATCCCTTTTGTTTTAAGGATTATTCAATGAAGATAAACTTCTCATCTTTTGGGTTTAGTTTTGATCTCTTCTCATCAAAAACATGCACATATGCAATGTAACCAAACATTCTAAAGTGTGAGACATTTGGTTTCTTGCTCATGAATTTTTCTTTAGGTGTCATGCCATGAATTGCTACTATGGGTGTTTAATTCATGATATAGATTACAGTTGCTATTGTTTTTGCCCAAAAATAATCTAGCAAATTTTTTTCATTCCACATGGCACGTGTTATTTCTGCAATGTGCATGTTCTTCCTTTCAACAACTCCATTCTGTTGTGGGGAATAATTACATGAATACTTCCTTTGAATTCCTTGTTCTTTCAAGTATTCATTGAATTCATTTGAAAAATACTCTCCCTCTCCATTGGACCTTAAACATTTGATGCTCACACCCTTCTCCTTTTCCACCATTGCTTTGAAACTCAAAAAGTGTTGAAGCATTTCACCTTTGTGTTTCATGAAGTAGACTCACACCTTTTTTATGTGGTCATCAATGAAATTCACGTGATACCTATGTCCTCCAATGGATTCCGTCTTCATTGTCCACACATTTGAATGGATCATTTCCAAAGGTTTGGAATTTACATGAGTTGTTTGAGTTGGGAATGGATGCTTAGCTTGCTTCCTCAATTGGCATGTTTCAGAAACTTTTGGCATCACCTCTTTTGTTCCAAATTTGGGGAGACCTCCAACAAGATTTGTTTTTCCATTAACTTAAGATGTTGGAGATTAACATGGCCAATCTGCTTCTGCCAAATTCCAATGTCTCTAGTTCTTTTTCCATGTGTGAATAACATGGAATTCACCTTGGGCATGTTCACATCCAAAGTGAACATTCATCCATTCCTTTTCTCTTTTGTAATCAATTTGCCTTGGTTTTTCATGTTTTCTACAAAGTAAACATTAGGGTTGAATGTCACTTGTAAACCTTGTTCCACCATTTGGTCCATTGAGACAATTTTTTTTTTAATGGTTGGAATATAAAGTACATCTTTCAAATACTTTGTTTACCCATCTTGCATGGACAATGGTACCTTGCCAATTTGTGTGATGGGATGTGTAATGTCATCATTAATTTCCACAAACCCCAATGTTTTCAAATCCCTTGTGTATTTAAACCTCTCTGTGACTAATCCTGTGGTTTGAAGCTCTAGAATCCACATACCAAACACCATTAGTTGATACACTTCCTATCACTACATTACAACCAATTACTCATCACCTTGATTAGTAGTTGATGCATAATTCTTTTGTTGTAGTTTTTCATTCTGTGTATCATGCTCCTTTTGATAACAATTTTTTGCCATGTGCTTAAGTTTATCGCAGTAGTAGCAATTTGAATCGTTGTTTAGTTGTTGACCTCAATGACTTCCACCATGGCTTTTATGACTTCCTTTTCTTCTAAAGTTTTCTCATCCACTTCCATGAAGCTAACTTTCATGTTGATGATGTTCACCATGCAAGCTTATGTGTTGATTTCGATATGAAGTTCTACCACCTCTACTTTTACCTCTACTTTTATTAATATTTGAGTAGAAGGCACTTTCTTATGATCTTCCACTAAATGAAGTACCAACAATTCTCATCTCTTCATTTATAAATAGGGTTATTAATTGTTGAAAATTGGAAAATGTTTTTCAAACTATAATTCAAGGTCACAACAATTAGATCTTCATCATTTACAAGGGCTCCTATAGATGCAAGAACATTTACAAGGTTTTTCACCTTTGTAGAATAATCATTAATGTTCATTTTGTTTTTTTGTAGATTATACAACTTTTGCTAAAGTTACATTTTGCAAGCTTATGTATTAGTGCTATAAATCTTCACCAATGTATCTCAAGCTTGCTTGAATGATTTTTCATCTTAAATACACACAATCATGGAATTAGACACATTCATAAAAAACCAATATAAAACTTTCTTAGCTTTCTCATGTTAAGTTTTGTTGGCTTGAATTTCTTATTGTGTGGGGTTTTTTGGGAGAGGAGGTTTTTTCTTATCATCAACTATGAACTCCCAATAGCTTTTCCCCATCAAAAAATTCATATACCTAAATTTCCACACTTGGAAATTGTTCTTGTTTAATTTTTTTGTTGTAATTTGAGAAAAAACATCCACCATCCCTTAAGGCAACATTTAATGTCTTCTTGGGGTTTCATAAACAATTTGTTTCAAAAAATGATTTTTTCCCTTCCTTGGGTTTCTAGGGTTTAGGCTAGGGTTTTCCTTCCTTAGGTTTTTAGGATTAAGGTTGAATAAGATGAACCTTGCATACGTACATATGTTTTGAATATTATATGAAGTTCTATATTATACATAGGTTTGAAATATATGTACAAATTTCATATAATATTTTGTATGGTATTAAGTACATGATTACATACCAAAATTTTATATGAAGGTCTTGATAATATATTTGTGCTTCACAATCTTCAAAGTTCAAACTCCTTCCTTTAAGTTCTCCCAAATTATATTTGCTCCATTTCAAAATTTGTTTTGATGTCTTCTTGATGTAAATTTCTATCACCAATAACTTTGCAAAGTTACACCGCTCACACATGAACTTGAATCAATATGAGATTTTGGTACAACATGAAAAACTATGTTTACTATTATCTCTCAAAATTTCAGCTTATTTTACTTCATAAAATGAAAGATCTTGCTACTTCCTTGAAACCATTTCAAACTGGGACCTAAACACAAAGTGACTTACAACTCCCTCTCAACAACTCCAAACCCTTTGAGATTTTCAAAGACACATAACATATATGTCTTTCAAATTTTCTCGAAATTTCAGCTCTATTAATGATGATCACATAAAGTTATCACTTTAAAAAAAAACTAACTTCAAAATTAAGACTGAAATTTTAGATATTTCAATCTTTTGCAATACATATCCAAATGGCATGAAATGTTTCCCAAAAATGTAATCCTTTATGATTTATAAAATCCCAAATCTATAGATCCAAAAACGTTCAAATAAAAAAGATGTGACCAAAAAACTAGATCTGACATATAGTCTTCAAAAGTTCATAGCTCTCACAAAATGAATTCCTTTCTTTTAAAATTTTGAGAATAAAAACATCTTATAAGTTTTTATAATCCCTTTAATTTTCACTTCAAGATCTTTTCATAGTAGATCTAGGTCTAGATTTAAAGATTTGACTTTCATAACCTTTGATACATTGATCTCCTCTCATCTTTTTTCTTTTCTTTTTTTTCTTTTCACATTTTTTCCTTTCCTTTCTTCTTTTTTGCACTTGAAAAATTCCTATAATATTACTAGAGATTCTCAAACTCTAGTTTTAGAGAATTTTTAGTTCTAGATCTCTTTCAACTTTCTCACCAAACAACCTAACCTTTAATACCATGTTAACAAATAGGAGATCTAGTCAAAGGCAAATATAAATTTTTATTGAAAGGAAATAACAACGTGATGCTCACAACATGGAACATAACATTAAAAACCCCTCAAGGTTCTTATCACATCAAAGACACAAATTTGTGCAATGAAGATAAGAGAATCAAACCATCAACACCAAGGTATTTAATTAAGAAACCAAACTAATCTAAGTAAAAAAAATAGTTCGCCTTGTGAAAGTAAATTACTTTCCTACTCTAGTCACTAATGAAAACTTAATTAGTTAAGCTTGAATTTTCAACATTCTACCCCTTTAACAAGGATTATCCTTAACTTACAGGAGTCATGAATGGTCTTACTGGTGCAACAGTAAGAGTAGGCCATGCTGGCAGCAACAGTGACGGGCAATGTATTGGAAGCAAGACTAAATGGTCGTGATGGTGGCTAAATCAACATTGAGAAGGGAAAGCATAGAGGGAAAGGTGGTGGATCTCTAAACAATAACAACAATAATGGAACATTTGATTTTTTTAATCAACAAAATAAGGGCCCTCAAACCACAAGATTGAGGAACCAAAAGGTTGCATTTGGAATATTGAGGCATGCCCGAGGACAAGGAACACCATCAAAATTAGCGATGAATAGTGAGGTGGTGACTTGTGGTGTTTTTATAAATAGAAAGTAACCTTATAGAAATATAATCAACCTTATTTTGTCACTAATTATGAGCATGCAAAGTTTTTAAGAATCAAATCTTACGATGAAGATGATGTACATAAAAGCATCAAATACAATGTATGGGCTAGCACTCCCGCTAGGAATAAAATATTAAATGTAATATTCTTGGAAGCTTAGAACAAGTTGGCTAATGGGAAATTCGGGAGCTGTCATGTCTTTCTCTTCTTTTCAATAAGTTCATTTTTGGGTGGCGACACATATGTATGAGGTGACATCTCTATATTCATGAGTCTTATTGTTCTATATGCAACATCTAGCAAAAACAATCAAAGCACTTACCAAGAAGGATGAAAATAATGCAAAAGAAGATGAGGAGGATAATGATGATGAAGAAGTGGCAAGAAATGTCCACCATATTTTCTTGCAATATGTGTGTTCTAGTTATGATTTAGTTACATCTTTAGGTAGTTTAGAAGTGGTTTTGTTCTAGCTTGAATTTAGATATGTTGAATGAAATTTCTAGTTATTAGTTACTGAAATGCTAAAGTAAGGTAGCAATTTGTTGGCTTTACTTGCACAAAAGATGTTACTCATTGGTGCAAGATTGGGCATGATTTTTTTGGCTCAAATTTGACTCAATATGTGAGTGACATCTAGAGTATTATATGTGCATATGATGGATGGGCATGTTTTATAGAAGTGCATTCATTTAGATGAGTAGTTTTAGATGTGGTAAGGGAAGTTTTTTTGTTTGAAGTTTGACCCACCATAAAGGTTAAGGTTGTTATGCAATGAACTTCTTGTTACTTTTGCTCTAGTTTCATGGATGATGCTAAAATATGTGTTTTTGAATTGAAAGTGGAAGAGGGTATAGTCTAGATTTCAATAGTTTGAGATGTCTTTTGAGTGGTTTAGTCATGTTGATTACATAATTCATTGGTTTTTTTTTTCCACCCAGTGAATGTTTCTTCCTCCAAAATGTCTTTCTTTCTACTACAATTTGTATACTTGCTTCTTCCTTGGGATATCTAACCACATGCCTAAAGATTTCTGTGACTGTGCACATGTTCTGTTGGTGGGAATAGGTATTCTAATGATTCAGAGATTGCGTGTTTTGAGATTAGTTTGCACAAGGGTGTTAGGTATGTACTGAAGTTGTAACTAGAAAAAAAAATTGTCTAAGAAGGATGAAATTGATGATGAAGATGACAATTATGAGGATGAAAGTGGTGGTGAAGCAATATGGCACTGCTTTTGTGTTTTCAATTTATATATTTTAAGTCTTAGTCTTGGATTTAAAATATCCATTTCTTCATTGATTATGATTTGGAAGATACAAGTCATATGGATATGTGGTTTCCAATATGTTATATTTTGCCAAATAAGTTATCAGAAAGGAAAATTATGTCTTCAAAGTTTTTATTAAATTGAAACAAAGGTTGCTTACCAAAGAAAAAAATATGTTTGGTTTTTCTATCTTTGGAATCTTCAAAAAAAAATTATTGCAAGGGATTTCAAAGTTGATTTGGTCCTAATGGGTTGTTGTCAATTGTCTTTCAGCTTTTGCAATCCTAGTTTTAGTTTTATGAGTGAAGTTGGGAAAAGTAAATAACTAATCTTGGATGTGAGAAATATTTTTTAGTGCCACATATTGAGCATGGGTGGAGCTGCTTTTAGAGATGTGCATTGCATGCATATTATAGAATGGATGAACCTCGAGAAGTGAAATCAAGTATCATCAACCAAATAGGTTTAAAAAAAAACCGGGGAGGAAATAAACTTTTATAATTGGCAATTAGCCTCCAAACATGAGGACAACTCCCATCTGCAACAAAATATGAAAGGTGTCCATAATGTTGTTGGCATTGAACTCCTTGAAGTTCTAAAAATAATCCCCACCTTGCAATAGAAAAACTTTTCCATGGGTAGTGTGTCCTAGCTTCTTTCCCAAACTCTTGGCTTGTCTAGCACACACCAATGGAGGGAAGCTCTTTAATGTGTTTAGAATACCTTCTAATGCCTGTGGTTTGGGGTATGTTGGTTGTTGTAGAGTTATATTGGATTTCCAATTGTCCAAAAACCAATAGCACTTAATAGTGACTCCTCCATTTTCACTTGCTATTATTGTTGCTAATGCACTTTTCTTCTTCATTGGTTCTGTCGCATGCACCACCTTCACATCCTTATTACATACTAAAGAACTCCCCTTCGACATTTTTACAGTTGGAATACTTGTGGCAACTAATGACAAGATAAAATTGTTTAATGAAAGCTATTGTGTTAATTTCAAAGAGGAGGAATAGGTCTTCTCCAACCTTGATGTGCACAATCCCTAGCTTGCTACCACTACTAATGCCATTTTACACATTGTGGCAAAGTGCAGAAAGTTTTTTGATGCATATTTCTATCAAAAATGAAATATATTTAGGATGAGAAAAATAAAAAAATCACAATAATATGTCAATTGGTGCACTGCTTTTCCAGACATAACTCTTAAAGTGACACCAAAAATGAACACAAAAAACAGGGAAAAAACAAAGAAATTACAACTAATTAGGGATGGAGATGGAAACAAATATGTTAAATTGCCAGACACCCAAGGCACATTCCTATGTTTCAATACATTTATCCTTGCACTCAATAGAGGAGCAACGATAACTGTCTTGCAAAATCGATAACCTTAGATTTCTTTGTCTGCACAAGAAATCAACACATGATACAACATCCCAACCTTCTTCTTGTTCTTCAGTATAAAAACCGTTGATTCTTAGAAGTAAAAAGAAAAATCCAATCTTTTTAACTATAATCCAGTTTTTTTATACAATTTCATAGATATGTGTATAGGCATTATGTAACCCTAAAACAAAACTTGACATACATAAGCTATTGTTTGTGGAAGAGGGTTGATGTGAATGATCTTATTGTAGTTCTTCCATGTGAAGAAGCTCCTACATTATGTGCATGCATTTTACAGCTAACCATCTCAATGTGTTTATTTTTGGAGTTTTCTCTACAACCTTAGCAATATGTATATAGGCATTTTGTAGCCTTAAAAATAGTTGAACTTGACAAGTGGAAGCTTTTGTTTGTTGAAGATGGTTGATGTGAGTGATCATATTGCATTTGAATCTACCATTTGAAGAAGCTTGTACATTGTATATAGGCATTCTATAGCCTTATTTGAATTGATTGCACACTTAAAAAAGGCTAGTAAGTATGTGAATATGAAGACAACTTTGGATACATGTTTTAGTCTCCCAGCCAAGGATCCGAGGTGGTAATGTCTGATATGTATACAATAGTTCAAAAGTGCTACATCATTTCATTCAAGAGCTTTTCCTTAATAGTTTGGTTCTCATTGTTTACATCTTAATGAAAAGGATTTTGATGATTTGATCTATATTAACATGATATGGTAATCAATTTTCTTTTTTTTTGTTTTCATGAAATAATGACCACCATGCCTCATTTTGATGATATTATTTGTGATATATTTCATGTTGATTCTTTGTTGCCCAGCAAATTCAGCAACAATGAA
>Ga0209611_10014313_pt1 | contig 10633 bp, 5 predicted proteins | sample S1TSphgellanicum_3_FD_187693 | JGI IMG/M metagenome (GOLD analysis project Ga0209611, IMG submission 187693) | Host-associated microbial communities from peat moss isolated from Minnesota, USA - S1T2_Fc - Sphagnum magellanicum MG (SPAdes) (version 2) | ecosystem: Host-associated > Plants > Peat... | reverse complement strand
GAATCGCGTATTTTGCTAACATGCAAGAAGGTTCCATAATGCTGCTTGCTATCACTTCTGTGCAATCCAGTTTGTTGGAGAATCTGCAGCCACAAGGAAATCAATCGGCGGGAGCAGGTCCTTAATCTCAGACTGCTCACTAAGGTACTGGATCTCAAACCTGAACCTGCAAAGTGTATAGTAGACCTAAAGACTGTGGCAGCGAGGGAGGGGGGGAGTGTTCTTGATGCAGGAAAACAGAAAGATGAAAGGGAGAATGAGTCTGATGGGAGGCATGAACACCTTACCATGCGATGTATGCAAACGTCAATGTTTCAGTGTACTACTGCCAGGTTCTTCTCTTTTTATGGTGAAAGAAACTTTGAATGCTGCATGATGTGATTCATTAGATCTTTTGCATGGAGAAAGAAGAGTGGAAGTACCTGTTTGCATCACTCTAAAGCGTATTCTTAATCTGCACACAGCGGGATGAAATGAAAGCTATGGGTCTTGTTGTACGTTCCTTCTTTAGATGATTGGCTGATTGGCTGATTGGTTTTTGTGTTCGTGCTAACATGTCTTTACTAGCAAGCCCAAAGCTGCTGGACCGAAGAACAGACCATTAGATTTAGTTCTTCCTGACATGCAGTTCGTTTCAGTTCGTTCCTAGGGTGCAGGCTTGTAATGTAGGGTCAAACAAGATGAGGACACATCTTTGATAAGAATGGGATATGTTGATGGGACCTTGATACTAGTGTTCATGCCCTTGCTGTGTTGTTTGCAATCCAAGCTACAGGATCTTGGCTCTATGTCTTCCCTCTTGTTTTGAAGATGTGAATGATTTTGAATCATGGGCTGTACAGACATGGATCCCTATGATCATAAGGGAAGGCCTTCTGCTTTCACTTGGTGGGTCATGTATAGGAGTTCTCAGGAAGAAATTAGCCATAAGATGTTGAAAGTTGCAGATAGTCTCAGGATTCCTCTGTGACTCTGTCTCATGCAAATAGCATTAATCACAAGCCAATTGTCATTAAAATTGAGCTTCAGGCAGCTCTGCCCCCAAGAGCTGAACAATTCTGAAATAGTTCTTCCATGAATGTGTTAGGCATCAGTGAGTACCATTGCAGTTAAGTTAATGGGACATAGTGTGTCCAGAATTTATGTAGCTTATTAATTTTACGGTGAAGGTTGGGAATATTGTCTACTGATCTGGTAAGATTTGCCAACTTGGGTCAAGTTATATAATGTATGAGATCAAACCAAGTCATTGTGGACTAGAACAAACATGTTAAGAACTCAAGACACTCTCTTTTACTATTCACTTTCCATTGTTTTACTTCGAAAGGAAATGGCAGTATGAGGACACACCACAAGCTGCAGTTACTCATTTTTTTGGGATATGATTCAGGTTGTGAGCTTGGTAAACTGTTTCCAGAGAATGTATATATGTAGCTGAATATTTACTAAGAGCACAGTGAAATGGATAATTGAAGATTTCAATACTTGTGCTTTATATTCACATCTGCTTGGTTTAGATAAGATATTCTTAACGGAAAGATTGTTGTACATGTTTCAGGCAGTCTCATTGGCAGTGGTCCATTTAACATCATCCTCCACCCCTTGGATGACATAGAATCACCCCTTGGATGACATAGAATCATTATCATGCTTACCTCTGGTATGTTCTCTGTTATTGAGTCTTCTGGCTGTCAGTTTTAACTCTTCTTAATGTTATGTATCTTGGTGTACTTTCAGGTTGGTTGAAACCTTGTGCAACCATCTTGAGCTGTCCAATTCAGATGCAGTGTGCAGTTGTTGCTTGTGTCCTGGTTGATATTGGCAATTTGTAGATAATCTGAGCTTCTGCTTGTGGACTGTCTAGACTTGGCATTTTCCTCGGTCTACTCAATGATGGTGGCATGAAGTGCTTTTGTGCCCCGTTGAAAAGATCATGCAACTCTAGTGAGGTTGGTAACACAATTCTTCTTTTCCACATTTTGCTTCATTGTTTGGGCAACTTATTTATATACTTCCCTACCTGTCAACAAGAGCTAATGACTTCAGTAGGTCGTCATGGCAGGTGGTCACTTCTTTATGTGATAAAACTGACTGTCTCCCAAGTTTTGTAAGGTTATATTGTTGTGCTAGTAAGTCTTGTAGACATTTCTTTGCAATCTTTATTGATATGTTCAGGGTTGGTTGCTCTCTGTTACATGTGCCAGGTTAAATGAGGATGTTATTGGGTACCTGCAGTTTCCTTTCAAATATTGTCAGCATAGTGTCTGTAGTTCTGCTGCAAAAGCACATGCTGCAGGAAGAAGTGCACCATTTTCATGTTGTTGCAACACACAATGATCATTTTGAGTGGAGTTTCTTACTGCAATTGGACTCTTAGTAAATTCTGCTTGTTAAGGTTTCAAACAGCTGGTAGCTCCAGCTACGTTTTGTTTAAACTGATGTACTGCCCTACAAATTGACAGGCTAATGGCATATATGTATAAGATATTCTTAATGTGGGGATATGCCCAAACAGTACCCCATCGGTAAACAGGAGTTGCACATTATAACAAATTTCAACATTTTAGATGATGAGGCATAGAAGGTGAAAGGTTCTCCATCAAAAGTGAAAAATGAAGTAATTGCAACACACTGCCGAACTCTTCTGGTGTTTGTAGATTCGCATATGATCATCTACACATCTACAAATATAATGCACCCTCTAATACTCTAAAAACTTTTTAACACTAAAAATTTATAACTTTATGAGAACAAAAGGACAAACCTTACAGTTAATTCCAAAAACAAAATTCAATTTATATATGCCATGAATAAAACTGACAGGAATTAAAGTATTATAATCTCCCACTTAGTGCTATGGATGGTACTCTTTTGTAGATGTACTGAAAAAGGTCTTGGAAGTGAAATTTGCTGCATCACATCAAGTACAGGAAATGCCCTTTATAATCCCATTTTAATCGCATTCTTATTTGTGTCACAGTTTTTGTTAACCATTTATCTTGGTAAGAAACACCATTCTTTAGAGTTGTTATCACAATTGTTAGTAGCATAAGGTTTTTGCAAAAAAAAAATTTCAAGAAATGTGATTATAATGAAAAAAATCAAAGGCAAATATAAGGTTTGTGTAAAATGTTCTTTCCTTTGGCAATATGAATGTGGCTTTGTGTCCAAGTTGTGCAAACTAACAACAATGAATTCAATTGAGGAAAAAGAAAATAATTTTCTAGTGCGTATGAATAAAAATTATGCAAACTTCTCATGAAAGTAAAAAAAAACGGAGTTGAAAGTATCTAACTGATAAAACATACAAGTTAATAGTTAAGGAGCTGAAACGCATGTAAATTGCCACATTATAATAGGCAGAAATGATAATCTTCTAATAATGAATAATAAAACTGAGGATAACCCATGTAGGAAATTTAAACAATTGACACCTTTATCCTAACATAAAAAAGCTGGTTTGTAATGTGTTTTGCCTATAGTCACAATCTTGTATGGAATGTAACTATACACATTTAAATCGCAATTCATTGTTGTCATAGTGAAAAGGAGTTCAGTGAGGTCATTTATCCTACTCCACTGTCTGGGTTCTTTCTCCTTTTAAAAATTGCAACAAGTAGCCTAGTGTGACATATTTTAGAGATTTGTCTGATTCCTAACCAGTGTTTTTTTGGTGCAAAATTTTGCACTACCATGACCCAAAAAAACATTCAGGAAGATGGACACAAAGTATTTTTTGGGCAGAAATATGCCAAAGTTGCCATATTTTGAGGGAAAAAAAAGAGTCTTAAGTTGCCATATTGGGTAGTCAAATTTGGCTCATTCCTCTTGTCAATGATCAGGAGTCCACCTACTTCACAAAATTAAAAAGAAATGAAAGAAAAAAAAGCCCCATGCTTCAACCACTTAAATAATGCGACACAATATGCAATTGTTGAGCCCCTTTAAAGGTCTAAATAGACAGAAAAACAAGGAGCTCATAGTAAAATGACTAGTGTTGTTAGCTGGTTATTGCCTTTTTTTCATAACCAGCCAAGTAGGTTATTTTATATTTTATATTTTTGGATCACAGGGTATCAATATAATTGATTAAAAAATTTGACCCACCAATATCAAATTATTCAGTTATTTTTGGGTAATAACTGCTGGTTATGCATACAGGTAAGTTGTCAAATACCCTTGAGAATCATTGGTTATATTGCCTAGGAAGGGTAGGTTGTAGGGGTTTTTTATTTTATTTATTTTTCTGTTTTCTATCATAAACATGTTGAGGGATTTAGGGTTGATAGTGTACATGGATGGTATTTCAATCATCTGCATAGGTTATTAAAATTTGAACATTCAATACTCAACCCATAAAGTTCTTGTTGATGCTTCAAATAATATGTATTAGTGGGTATGCAATTTATCATTTTTCAAAAGAAACTCAATAGTATTTAGTTCATAACTGAGTTTTTTTTTTCTCAATTAATGGTCAACACTAGTATGCCCTTTATGGCAAGTTCAAACTTGAAACTAAAAATTTCCCCTACTTGATATTGAAAATGCCCATTTATCATATGCAAACATAATATTTCAGATGTCATCACCCATTAGAATTATTTGCAAAGAAAATAAAACTTAGGAATAAAACTTTGGTTTCATTGAAATTAAGGATATACTCAAAATGCATGATGAGATTGTGCAATAGGAAAATAACAAAGGAAAAAATTCAATTTTTTTCCAAAACCAAGGATGATTTGAGTTCTCCTTATTCCTTACATTTATCTAGAGGTCTATTTAGGTTAGGGGATGTGGCTTGCTTAGGTGATTATACAAAGCCTACCTAATGGGTAAACCAGGGATTCCCTTCTGTTAGGGAATAGGTACTTAGGGATTATTTAGAAAGTTGTTAGGGCTAACTCATAGTGCAAGAGATGCCTATGTAGGGGGTATCTAAGATAGGGGATATCAAAAATCTAATCTCTAATCTATGTGATGGTAACTTAGGTAGATTGTAGTGTAGTTAGAATAGAAATTTGTGTGACTACTTAAGGGTATTGATCCTTATTTTGGAGAGTGATCTTTACTTTGGTGGATTTTATAGATAGCTTTAAAGAAAGGGAGGATGAGTGGGCAGGATGAGGCTCAAACTGAGGCCTAACGTGAGGATTACTTTTATGGAGAACTTTATTATGAGTGGGTAGGATGAGACTCAAACTAAGGTTTAAGGTGAGGATTATTTTATTGATAACTTTATTGAGTGAATTAAGAACCACAAGTTTATGCCCAAATCCTACACCGTTGCTTAGTCTCCTGTCTATGGGCAAAGCCAATAAATTGAGATCTCAATTTGCCTCCATCTCAATCATAATCAAGATATTAGTTAACAAATTGGAACAGGCAGCTGTGCTATGATGTTGCTCAAGTGGCAATCATCCATAAGAACATTTAGTCAAATTTGGTGATAAAACATGAGAGTAGAAAAATATTAAACAACTTTCACGTTGTAGTCAGTTGTGGTGATTTTTGGCAATTTTTTTAAAACATTAGTTATGGGTTTTTTTTTTTAAGGAAAAGAATTTGTGACAAAATATTCTTTAAAGAAAACGTTTTTCACAAAACGGTGAAGGTTTGCCACAAAATAAATCACTGAAGCAGCCCATTGCTTAATGGCTATGCCCCTAATGGTATGAAATCAAACCATCAACAGTTATATAACTGAAACATGTTCCATGAAGTTCCCAAAAAATGAACTCATATATATAATTTAGAGTAACAACCAGTGAAGATTCCTCAAAATGTGGTTCCAAAGGAATTCTGCTTGTTCTCAAGTCTCTCACTAACAAGCAAAGCCAACAAAATTCAAATGTACAGCAAGTTAATAACCCCTTGACAGTATTTGAGCAACAGGTTGTAAATGTTGCATGGGTTTTGAGGCAACCCAGCACAGGTTTCCATGCGTGGGCAGGTGATGCTTGAAACTTGCCTCCTTCAAAACATGTCGGGTTTCGGCTGCCATGTCGGGCAGGGGGGGCACCCATGTCATTTTTACCCCTCATGTCTTCCCCCCATCCATGCTCCACCCATCACCATCCTACCCTATCTAGCCCCCTTACATCCCATGGCATCTCTCTTTAGAGCTTTCCTCATGTCCCCATCGCCGTCATATAATTATGGACTAACCATCTGTCAAGCCCATTAATAAAGTAAAGTAAAGAGTTAGACTTTAAAGTAGGTAGGAATTAAGTTGAAGTGGGACAACTGTGTGTGAAATGTTTTAGTGAATGGGCACCCCATTCCATGTTTTGGTTAGGGTTTAGTTTCAAGCTTTAGAAGGGAGCTTGAAGCACTCTTGCATCTTTTCTTGCAAAGTGTGCACAAGGTTGATTCTTTGAAGCACTTTGGCCTCTTTTCTTGTAAAGTGTGCATGAGGCTGTAATCAATGTTGTTGCAACAAATTGGAGCTTGTTTTAGGGTTTAACTTGCATTGTTTCATTATTGTTGTAAAGTTTGTGCTATTAGATGTGTTGGGGACTTGTGTTTGTCTAGAAGCACTATCGAATCCAATTCTTCTATACTTGTGATAGAAAATAGGGAACATTGAGAGCGAACATCATGCAAAAGAGTCAGATGTCATAATAAAAAATGTGAAAATAGATAAGACATTACACCGACTCCAATATTTTGGTTAAATTGCCTTGAAATGTTTCAATGGTCTCATCATGATTTTGGGTTTCATACTCTTGCTATCTTTGCTCCATCAAATTAATTCCATCAATTTGATTAGTATTTGGATGGCATGCTTAAATTAACCAAGGTCCTTGTGGGAAGCTAGATGGGTCTAGCAAGCTTAGCAAGTTTGATGCACCTTTTAGTGTTAACTGAATTGGAAATAAGAATGCACACCTTATTTTTACAAGTGTAAATGGGATAACACAAGTCACACCCACGTACTTTTTGACTACTTTTAGGGAAATATTCTTGAAAAAGTTTTTGAAAAATCTTAAAATTTTAAATATACATATTTCATACTATTTTATTGAGGTTCATGTTAAAAATTTGGCAAAAAATGTCATTTTCAAAAAATTTGAAATCCATTTACAAGTCCTTTTATTATTTAAAAGCAAATGTTACAATGTTTGATGAATGTTTTTGTTAATTTTTTTATTCGTTGAATTAATTTCAAATTAATTTACATGTTCCCATGATATATTAAAAATACAACTATATAAAAAAATCTTATAATTTTAACATCAAATTAAATTACGAATTTAAAACATGAAAAACCTAAGTAAACGTTATATTTGTTATGGTACGTGTTATTGTTACTACACCTTTATAGCTTTCTTGAGAGTGAGCAATGCCACCCATTGGAGAATGTGTGTAGCATATGTATTCAGAAGCATACCCCAATGAACATTTACTCAACCCATGTCTATGTCCTCTCAACGACTAAAATATCGTCTGAATGTCCCAAATGTCTTAGAAGATCACAACATCTTCACACACCATGTCTTCTATGGCCTTTATTTGGACTGAAACAAAAAAAATGACATCTCAAATAAGTTATCTAATTTTTATATCGCCAAATAGGAGGTGCCCATCTTGTTTCAAAATATCCATAACTTTGCGCCAACCATGACAATATAATTCCTTTGCTAAACTTGTTAATGGAATCTTGACTGCCTCTTTGAAATGGACAGGCACAACTAAGATCCTTATCAAACAATAGCCAAAAAAATACCTTCATTAACATAACTTCCCAAAGAACACATCTACAAAGCATGTGGCATTGTAACAAATTATTAAAGATAAAAGTCTACCTCTTCAAAAGTATGTGACCAAGGAAGTTTAAACCTATCAGTTGTAAAAAAGGTTTCATCATTAGTGATAATATACAATAAGGGATTCCAATCCCATTTTATAGCTTCAATCTTTGATGCGTTAGTTATATCGAACTCATTTAGTTGTTTAACAACAAAAGCCAAACTTTGTTATCAAAGATGTTCCTTATGTTCATTCTTTGCCTAAGTAAATCATTGGAGATGTTTCTGATAGTCCAAAAACTCATGGAACGACTTGGCCAACCCTTGTGTTTCACTTGCTTCAAAAAGTTCCATTATTTGAAAGACTGCATCACCAACCTCTTCCACAACTTGAGTTCAAATTACACCAAACATGTAAAAACATGTAAGTTCACAAACATAACCTAAGGTGACTTCTTAACTAGTGTTTTCAACATAGGAACATAACATGCAATAAAACCATACGCATCATCATTAGAAACCATGCAATTGGATTCAAGGTTTAGCATCATATTTAAATTTCATTTAGTGAAATGGAGGGACCATGTTTTGGGTTTTAGAAACATGAACAAACCATGGTTATCAAAATTTGACCATCTATCATAATTGAAGAAAAGAAAACAAAATATTGACATCAACATGTACCCAACAATTCATAGCAAAACATATACCTGAAAGATATGGCAAATTTGAAACATGAATGGAACTAAAACATAGAATGAATATTGTGTTCAAACAAAACACACAAAACTATTATGAGCATGTTTGGACATCATTGCATTAAAAACCATGCAAATGTTTCGATGATTTCATACATACTTTAACCATGCTATTGTAATTTGGATTATCAATCCCATATCAAGAAATGGAATAAAAGTCAAAACTTGAATCCAATGTGTACTACTTGAATGCAAGACATTTACTGAAACATGAACATGTAAACTTTGGGACATTCTGAAATTGTAAACCTAGGACTATTAAAAATAAAGGGACTTGCACATATGTGCGCCTAGTACTTACGAAACTTGATGAAACAACACAAAAGAGAATAAGAATGTACCTATTTGTTGCCTCACATGAACTTGTTATATGCATAGTAAACAACAATGTTAAAGTTCAAATTGTGCACAAAGGCACCCAAATTTGTTGCAAATTCATCTTTTTTTTACACCCTCTAGTCTCGATCAACAAGATTACACTAGAAAAGATGCCAAATCCCTAGCATTTCTATTATGTTCCCAAGAAATAATGGTTTTTTTTAGGATAGTTCTTGAAACACATCATTAGCCTTTCACCAAACAATGTTCTCGCAAAACACTTTGCTCAAACTCTAATTGCTTCTTCTTATCCCCAACATGTGCTTTTGGTTTCTTGGAAGATGATGTTGGGGTACGTAAGTTTGGTGGGTTGGTAGGGAGATTTGTCACTAGAAAATACTTTTGTCAAATCTTCTATATGTTTCAAATTGTTCATTGTTGAAACCAACATCTTAATGCACTAATTTTACGAGGTAACATATATTGTGGATTGAAAAATAAATTAACACCAAAACATGGCAATCATCAACCACAAAAACATAGATCAAGATAATTTCATATTTACACAACTATCGAAACATGGGAGCGAAGTATGAATGCATGACAACATTAACTGATAATGACAACACTTGATTTGCATGACTCGAAACATGGTATTTCTTGGAATGATTTCAAAACCTACTAATATGTAGCCACCACAACATGGGAGTGAACAAGAAACATGTTGAAACTTGAGTAAACTTTTAAGAACATAAATAAGGTGTGATATTCACCACTATGTAACAAATGTTCTATGTCTATAACTTCAAGTGAAGGTTTGCGCTATAAATTCAAAGTTATCTTCGAAAGCTCTTTCAATGTGGTTTGGCTTGTAGGTTTTATGAATCATTTCTTACGATTCATCACAATTTCCTTCTTTGGTGTTACATCATAGTCCAAACTCTCCAAGGGTGGTGTTTTTTTTTCTTCCACTTGTGTTGCAAAATCTCTCCTACCTACAAAGCCAATGTTGAAGAATGATGACTATGCCTTATCTTAGGTAATGCATTTGCTTTTGCTTAATATTCCAAAATGTTCCCACCCTTTGCAAGATATAAACAATTTGTTGCATTTCATAATAGTGGGTGTAACTTTAAGGTGAAAGAATTCCCTTCAAAATCCATCGCTTTTTTGCACCCTTTCTTTTGGTGCTCATTGATCTTCATTTTCAAGTTCTTTTTTGCATTTACAATAAACAAAAATAAATTCCTTCCTATCCTTTCAACTATGATTATGCCATTCCTAAAGCAATTTTAGCCATCCCTCACAAGTGTATGTCTCCACAAACATTACCCTGTTACACTTTTAAAATGGTAAATGTTGCTACAATCTCTTGCAAACATGGTAGGGACATATGATTAGAGCCAAAGTTAACCAGCACCCACAATTGAACGGCAAGGTAAACTGACCCTATTGTGGCATATTTAAGAACAAGATTCAATGTATTCTCTCTATTATGAAACTATGCATGTAGCATGTATCCAATGTTAGACAGTTTTCACATTCTTTTCTCTCAGAATGTGACATTTTGTGGGCTCCAACTAATAATATAATTTGAGTTTCCATATACTACATGATTGCACACTTCATTGCACAGAGAAAACCCCTTTGCTGCACTTTTGCCTGCCCCAAGACCTTATCATTGCACACATTTTACCCAAGATTGCTATTTCATTTACAAGAACCAAAGTGCTCTAGAGGAATATGAATCACCAGTTAACCAAAATGGGGTTTTTGTGCGCAAAGATAGGGAACAAAAATGTTCAGTAA
>Ga0209611_10014310_pt1 | contig 10635 bp, 6 predicted proteins | sample S1TSphgellanicum_3_FD_187693 | JGI IMG/M metagenome (GOLD analysis project Ga0209611, IMG submission 187693) | Host-associated microbial communities from peat moss isolated from Minnesota, USA - S1T2_Fc - Sphagnum magellanicum MG (SPAdes) (version 2) | ecosystem: Host-associated > Plants > Peat... | reverse complement strand
TATATGTTACTACTACATGTAACCCAAGTTGACCACCATGGTGCATTCCAAATTTCACAAATGAACCCCGCCTTTGCATAAATAAGTACCCCCAGTTTATAATCAGGGTATTAGCCCAGGCCAAAAAATGATGACGAATGGTTTTGGAAATAGAAATTTCATGCATCTAATGGGAAGACTCAGCATGCACTCAAAGTGCTTTGATTCTTTTTCTTTTTCTCTTTGTTCCCAACATGCACCCTTCAAGTTGCCAATGGGTTTCCATCAGGTTCTCAATATGTTCCCAATGTGTTCCCAATAGCACCTCGCTTTCATCCCCACATGTTTTGCCCAAAAGTCCTCCCCTTATATAGGCAAAAGGGGGAGGCATTCCATCTTTCCATAAATTTTTCTATTTTGGGGAGCCTCCATATTTCAACCTTTTTTTTTTTGCAATGGGCCAATCAAATTGGCTCATTGCAAAAAAAAAAAAAAAAAAAATAGTTGGACTTGTGGGGCACCCCCAACTAATTAATATGGAATAGAATGAGTGCCCTTGGTTTAGAATGGTAGGGTGTTCTTTGCAAGGGGTATTAGCCTAGGCCAAAAATGGTGATGAACTCTTTTGGGAAGAGAAATTTCATGCAACCAATGGGAAGCCCCAAGCATGCATTCAAGGTGCCTTGCCTATTTTCCTTTTAAATTTGGGGAGGGAGAGGGATTGTTTTTCATTTTTCTCTAGTTCCCAATGTGTTCCCATGCATATTCAAGTTCCCAATCGGTTCTCAATATGTTCCCCAAGTTCCCAACATGTTCTCCATAGCACCTACTTTTATCCCATATGCTTTGGCAAATGTTGTCCTCCTTTCAGCTAGGCCAAAAGGGATGAACTCAAAATAGAACCTTTTATTTTGGGGAGACTCCAGAGTTTCTTTTTTCTTATTGATGGGCCAATCAAATTGACTCATTGCAAACAAAAATTGAACTTGGGAGGCACTTCATCTAATGAATAAGAGAGGTGAGGTGAAAATGCAAGGTTCGCACTTCGCACATCATCAACTTATCCTTGTCCTTTTGGGAAATTAACACATGCATGCAAGGGACATGAAACATCTTAGCGACTTCACAAAATTCAATCAGCTACGTCTCGCACAGTTGTGCATTTCATGATTTAAATAATCACACTTGTTGTACTACATGTCTTGCAATTGTTCATCACACACCCCCTCCTCCCCTCCTCTAAAACAATTCGAGAGATAGGCCAAGTACTAAGTATCTACTAGTAGTTTAATTGCATCCAATGGGTTGCTATGACATTTTAGTTTATTTGACTTGTTGACAACATTGGCATTTCTCAAACCATGTGGGTGTGCACAATCATTCACAAATGGTGCACAATAACACCCACAAAGTTCATAGGAGGGTGTTTAGTGTCATGTCATGCAAATGAATGCAAAAATCCAATGCTTTGATCTTGGCACACAACAAAAGAAATGTCAATTGAAAAATCATTATGTTATCAACAATTTTTTTTGCCTTGTTCTTTTGGTATGTTTTTATAAAAAAAGAATCATGAAATCATCGTGTGTGCTATTTTATATCACATAGTCATTACACAATCTCATGAATGGATTTTTTTGGAAGATTTTTGTAGTAAAAGTAATAGTCTTAAGTACCTAGAGGACTTTTCGTAAGTTCAAATCCTTCAATTTATATTCAAGTACTTTTGAATTTGATATCCTTCAAGAATACAACCCATGCCACTACACGTAGATTGCACTAGAATTGCATGAACAAAACAACATCTTGAATTCAAGAAATTGTAGTTCCAAAACTCTAGTACACAAAGAAGGAAACTAGCATTACAATAGTCTTGACAACATCTGGTATTATGTACGACATGTTTCCTTCTCACACACAATACACTTTTGAATATGAAACACAATCCACACTCAAGTTTTTACTCTCTTGACATGTTTTTGATTCCCTTCTAAGGTGGCCAATTATTACCTTGATAAATGGTAGCTATCATATAAAACATCCCCCTTGAATCTTTCTAGATCCTATTTCAATGTCTAAACTCCATCCAACTAATTCATTCAAACTCCATCCATTAATTCATCCTTCTAGAATTGTAGCTAAATAAGTGGCAATAATCTTATAACAATGTAAGTAGTGGTTTTTAGCCATTCTAGCCTACCTACTGCTAGCAATTCATAATTATTAATTGTCACAATTACCAATAGAAGATATTAATTTGATAAAATTTTAGAATAATTTTTTCAATTTATTTTCAACCATGAAGGTTTTTTTGAGCTAAAGAAGATAAGTGGTTGGAAGTCGTATGACTAAAACAATGTGATCATCACAATTTGATGTTGTGTATATGATGGTAACATGAGAAGAGATATTGAGTGTGCATGTCATTTGCCCACATGTCATTTTTTCATGCTAGTTAAAATATCATGGAAACATCATTTCTAAAAAACTAGTGTGCCCAATAGTTTTTCTACCTAACAAAAAATAACATGATCTATTTGTCTTGAACAAGTTGCAACAAAACAAAATACATCTTAAGATTTTTCACTCCATTCAAACTAAAATTATATTTGAAACAAATATTTTTTAACTTTAATGCCTTCAAAGAATATTTGTCAAGCCACTAGTTTAAGTCATGTAGAATCTTACTGCGACACGTTATCATAGTGTATACAATTTTGTCTTAATTTAAACTTTATGTCCAACTTGCACACATATTCAATGTATATATATATATATATAAAGTCAAGCTTTCTTAAACATTTATAATTCTCTAAATGCAAGGATAATGGTTATTGCGCACCGCTAATTACTACCTAACATTATAGCAAAGTCACAAAACATGATGGTTATGCCCAAGGGCTTTGTCCTCCTATGCTAAAATAGGTCAAATTATTTTCTAACCTAATTAATGGCAAGGTCTCAACAACATTGAAATCATCAAATGATGGATCTTCAAATTGGCATAAGGACCATAATAGAGCATGCAAACTTTTTGCTAGGGGCTAGTTTTATAGAATTAACAAAATTGCACAAAAATACAATTTTGTTAGTCCCTGTGTTAAGAGCAATTCCATAAAGATGGCAAACAAGTTTCAAGCGATCCTTATGTCAGAGACCCTGACACCAGGCATACTCTAGCTAGCTCCATTCAACAATCTTTGAGCATTATCACATAATTCATCTTTACAACAGTGGTTGTGTCCTTAACCCTTTTGATTCAGGTCCTCCATAGCTAATGCTGCCTGTTGGATGTGCCTTTGTGGTTTCACCAGATCACAAGTACATGGCGTTGCTAATCCTTACTAAAACCAGAAGCATCTAGGTCTAGTCTCAAAATTCAAACAAAGTCACCAAACCAATGACCTATGATGACTACGATAGGTAGAGATTTCAATATGTTATTATCTATCACTTACATAACCAGATTTCGCTCAATGCAATTCTTTCTCATTGAAATCTGCCTTTTCAGTCACAATGCCCTCTTGTGGCTTACTTGAAGAAATGAATTCAAACAGCAGTCTGGCAATGGATCAGGTGGAAGCTTTTTTGTCACCACCCACCTTTTCTCAGATTTTACATGGGGATCATGGTTGTGAAAAAAAGCTGCTCGATGACAGCTTTACATGTATCTGTTGAGGAATTCGTCAACAGTAGTGTACTTGATATCTGGGTACAGTTCACTGGCTTCAACATCATCGGGTCCTGGCTCAAAGTACTGCTCCCCCTTCACCAGGAATGAGTAAGAGAATGCAAGAAAGAAGTTATTTGGGGAAGGCATCTCTGCAGTCACACAAACCCCACAATGAAAATCTGCATTAAAAATGATGACCTAACTGCAGAGAGTTGATCTGCAACTTTGTGAAGGGAGTAAAGAGCTATCAAGACTATTTTGATCAAGATCATCATGGTTGCAAGAGTTAACTTTCGTGGACTCTGCCAAACAGTCTGGACAAGACAGACATACAATTCTCAACAAACAAAAGAAGTGTTTTCCAAAAAGAATCTCGGTTACAGGACTTTTTATGCTCTATTTTTACCTTCAATCTGCTTCAGTACTTGAGATTCTGTTACATATGTCTTGTCAAGGCTGTGACCGATTTTGTTCTCCCACAGCTGCACAACTTCATTCATGCTTTTGATGTTGGGTTTTGGTCGAATCATCAGCTGCTTGTTGAGAGTGCGTGGATCATCCACTGCTTTGATCGTGAATGTGCCAATGTCTTCTTCAGAATTGTATATAGCTGTTCACCCAACAAGCTTTCCTGAGTGACAGCTAAACCCAAAAGGAAAGAAAATGATCTATACAAGTTCTAGTGGCTGATTTTGCAGGTACTTGCAAAATTTTCCAACATATTTCCCAAAGGTAACAGGCAGTTACAGTACTATCTATGAGGCTAGATCAGGCATTGATGCAAGAGTTACGTGCAACAACAGACAAAAGGATGAGCCAATGACAGACCTTTAGCATTGCCATCACCCAAAATGGTAACTTTATCCCTTGGGAGTGTTTTCAGCTCATGTTGCCCAGGAGAAGGAGAAAAGCTGTAGACCCAAGAGCCTGAGAAAAGGCTTTCATAGTGGAAGACCCAAGAGCCTAAGATAAGGCTTGCACAGCAGTTGCTATTCACAAATGTGTATGGGATGCCTGCCGCTTTGATAGCATTGTGGATTTTTATCTTATCGAAATAGGACACATCTATAGGTTTAATCTTGACACTTCTCTCAGGATCATTACCAAAGTCTGAAGGTATGAATCTCTGCACAAGCACAGAAAAAAATTACAATATATCAAACTCCAAAGAAAGATTTGAAAGTAAGTACGAAATATGTTGATCCAGTAAAAAACTTTAGTGCACGACATGATATCATAAATGAGTGCAGTGTCTAGCTGCAAAATTACATGCTCCCTGGCCAGGATGATCAACTCAGCCATGATATTCTTCTGACTGCTCACTAAACCCTAGGGGTTAGAGACACACCCCATGTTCTGCACTTCAATCTCTGCATCTTCTTCCTCTGCTGCACAATGTGTGTCACAAAATTGAGCAAGTGTTTCAAGTTGTGAACCAGAGATTGACATACTGTGATGTGCCCCACTTCCTTGATTGCTGTAATCAGTTTCAGTTGATCCCCTATTTGAGCTCTGCCAAGTGAGGAGATCACAACATCCACTTGCTTCAATGCTGCCACAAGACTCTCATGGTCTTGAATGTCCCCCTGCATTTGTTGGAGTATTCAGATAGAAATCAAGGACCATGAAAGTGTTAATTCTCTAATGAGACATACCCATGTCCTGTCTTTCCTGAACTTCACAAGAGATAAAATAAAATTGAAGAAAGAAAAAGTTGGGGGTTGAATGTATTTACTTCCAAAATTGTTATGCCGGAAGCCTTGAATGACTCAATCAGCTTGTTCTTTGAGGAGTCGGGTCGTGCTGTGGCTGGGCGAACCAGAGCAAAGGTGGGATGCCCCAGCCGAACACTCGCCGTGGTGATGAATGCTCCAAGGTCTCCGGTTGCTCCAACCACCAAAATCTTGCTGATTCCCATTGTGTGTTATTTGCTTTGATGGGAAGATCAAGACCAAAATTAAAAGGCACTGACCTGCATCAACCAACACCGTGATTTTTCAACTCCATATGCAAATCAATTTTACAAACTTGACATTCCTTCATTCCAGTTTCAAGCTATGAGCATCACCAAGTACAAATGCACACAAAACAAGCTCCATCAAACAACATACAATCAAGATTACTGGACCAAACAGCGAAGTATGAATCCGTCTTTATCAATAGATGAGGAACCTCCCTACAACTTGTCCGCTTGAAAACATTCACAGAAAAAATTCATATTGGGACCAAACACCATGTTAAAATGATCCAACACCCACTGCTAATAACAATGCAACAAAAATTTGGGTAGAGATACAAACTTGTCAAAACAGCTCAAGAGAAAAGAGAGAAAATTTGATGATGGTCATGTACCTGCAAGTTATAGGAAGCAAGATTCAATTGGGTGGGTTGACAAGCTTGCTTGCACTTCATGTTTTGAAAACTCCTGAAATGCACATATACCCATGACACAAGTACTCAGATTCTTATAACAAAAAAAAGTTTCACCCTGGAAAGCTCAAATCCACACCACCCCCCCCCAAATTCCCAGTTGCAACCAGTGAAACTTCATTTTTTGGAACTTCCCAGTCATGCTTCCTACAACCTTTTTTCTAAATCTTGTGAGATCTCTCTCTCTCTCTCTCTCTCTCTCTCTCTCTCTTACTCTTACATCTGTTTTTGGGAACTTGCAGGTGCTCTTGACATAACAATGTTGGCTAATAAAAAGGAACTTGTGAGTTGTCCTTTAGGCCTTACATTCTTTTTTTTGGGGAAATTGCTGGTGCTTGCCATATATGTTGACTTGTAGCCAAATTTTTTTAAAAAAACAACAGGAGGAGGAGGAGGTGGAAAGTTACTACTTAAATATCTAATTTCCTATTTTGATTTGTATAATTTGTATTTCAGACTTGACACTCAAGCAAACAGTTTATTTTAGGCTATTTATTTTTAAGGTTAGTGTAAGTTACCCAAGTTTATGTCTAAGTTTTCATAAGCTAAGATGGATGTAAGTTATTTTAAATTATTTTTAAGTTAGTGAAAACTATAATACTAAAAAAAATTTAAGTTATTGTACATAGGTTATTTAAGTTATTTCAAATTATTTTGTTTTAAGTTACTTTCAGCTGTTTTACTCTACAATATTTTTTGGATATTTTATGTTATTTTATTAAATACGTTATTTTATGTCATTTTTGGCTATTCAAGGTCATTTTGATATAAAGTATTTTACTTTAGCTTATTCTAAGCTATGTAACTTGCGATTATAACCTTAGGTTAAGGTTAGAGGCCTAAAGTAAAATAACTTGAAATAGCCTAGGGCATAATTTATAATAACATAACATAGAATAACCTTAAATAACTTGAGGTGAAATAGTTTGAAATATATTATAATAGTTCTTAACCAATAATTTTATTTTTGTAGTTTTATATAATCATTTCTTTTATAGGTAATAATTACCATTTTACCAATTTGATATATAATTATAAATTATTGATTATATTATCAACTAATTACTTTGAATTTGAACTAGTTTACTTGTCATATTATTGTCATTGTTAATGTTAAGTTATTAGTACTAGTCATTAATAAAGCTAAACATTTTAAATGTATTTTCTTGTATTATTTATTCATTCAATGGAATACATCAAAGGAATGCATATTGAATTTAGTGTGTAGATTTTCACACCAACAATAGCTTAAAATAAAATAATAAAAAATAGCTTCAAATATAATAACTTATAATAACTAAAAATACTTTAAGGTGAAATAACTTATAATAATTAATAATAATCTAAAATATTTAAAATAACATCAAAAAATTAATTTGATATAATAAATTATTTCAATTAGTAATGAATTATGTTAACTAATAATGAAGCATCATGATTACATAATGATCTTATAATAATTAACTTTAGGCAAGGTGAAATGACTAAAGTGGGATGAATCTATTTCATTTTTTAAATTTCATATTGAATACTTATGGTAATACAAGGTGTTAAACACCTCCTAACGAGCTTTGTCTAGCATTGTTTTTTGTTTATTTTTTAGCACACCTTTTTCAACCTTGCACAATTCTGCAAAGAAACCATGCAACCCAGTTTTCAATGTTTTTCATGTTCTTAAAAAAAAAAGTGAAATGTTTTACATGTTCTTCATTACCAATGTTTTGCGTTAACATTTGCATCACGGCTTAGGTTTTGATCCTAGACCTTTCCCTCTTAAAAACATGGCATTAATTCAATGGCATACCATCAAGCACTTAAAAGGGGGTTTATTTTTAGATTTATTGCAAACACAAAGTCAAAAAGGGCAAAATTTTAAAAACCCAACAATCGAATAACATAATTCTTTGTAAGGCTTGTTGAATTGTCAGGCCGAAAGGAACACCACACAAAATTTGTTAAAGGGTGTTTAGCACCCCACTTGCTAATGAATTTCATTCCACTTTTATATTAATGCAAGGATGAACTCGCAAACAAATGTTCAATGTGAAATTAATTTACACAAAAAAAATTGTAAAAAGAATTTGTGCAAATTATAATCAAAATGGTGCATAGACATATCATGGACAATTCAACTCACCAAGACACACCATGGTGCTAGTTTGATTTTTGATTAATCTTTTGGCCATAACTTGAGTTTGAGATCTCCAAATGAAATATGAAAGCTCATTATTTTTTATACCTACACTTCAAGACTTTTTCAATAATTTGAATTTTGACCTTCTTATATCTATTTTTATTCCAAGATTTGGAACAATATGAAATTCCTATCCCCAAAATGTGAATGTCAGTTGGAAATGTTAGGACTTGCTTGTGTTTGAATCCTAAGACACTCTTTTAATCATAACATGTCTCATGCCTTAATTTTTACTCGCAAGCCCAAGGTTAAAATCATGACATCTACCTTGTTCAATCTTGATCAATGTATGCATGTAGTCAAACACAAGAAGGATACAAGGCAACCCCACAATGAACTTGACATCACAAAGAGCACTCCAATTCTTCAAAGCAACATTGTTCTTCGTGTTTTCACGATTAGGGGAAACATTGGTCCATCTAGTTAAAAAACCATTTAAAAAAAAAGCCAATACATGTCCAAGAAACAAATACCACCTATTGGTATTGCTCCCATGGGAGGAAGGTAGACCAAAGGTGGGAAGTTTGGTTTTTAAAAAAACAAGAAAAATATTCCTTTAGTTGTGAAAAATACAAAAAGTGGTGCACCATAGGTGGATATTACATATAATGGGTACACCCCATGAAACAACAATGAACACTAAGGGGTAGAACCTTTAAGGTACAATTTGTCTAGGGAAGGATAACTATACAAAAATTTGGAGGAAGGTAACCATGAGCTTCTAAGGATGAAACTTGAGAAGGTAACCCCAAACATTCATTATGTTCAAATTTCAATGGTCATCACCACCCATTCACCACCCATACATGGATTCTTAAAGGTAATCCCATATCTCCTACCCAATTTCAAGCCATTGTTTTGGGGAGGAGGAGGAGTACAACAATTTTCGATTGCCAAAGGTAAAACAACAAACACAAGTTCCTCAACTACTTTGTGGTTTGTGTGAACGAGTAGGGCACCAAACAAGAGGGTGCCATTACCAACTTTTTATTTTGGATGGTAATGGGATTCAACCTAAAAGAAATGAAAGATAGTGATTTAGGCAAGGAGATGGAGGTTGTACCCCCCATTAACATAGAAAAATCATGTTAAAGTGGGAGTGGAAACTGTTAGTGCAAAGGTTCCTACAAAACCCCCAAAGCCATGGAAAAGAGTAGCAAGAGGGATCACTTCCAAATTAATAGACCCAACTATGCCATACACCTTTCCTATGGATATATGGGCAATGTATTGTGAGAGTATGGGTGAATGAAAATTAGACTGGACCATAAATGGCACGATGATATTCCTTACAAATATTTTTTCTAGTATAGTTTTATAGTGCGTCCATTTACAAAATTATTTTTATATTGTTACAAAATATCCATTCATATTCAAAAACCATTTGAGTATGGACACTTTATAATCCACAAGAGTGCCCCAAAAAAAAAAAACTACCATGTGTTATGTTTTCTTATGGACATTCTATCTTGCAGATACCCATAAAAGTCATGATAATAATCTTATTAATCAAGAATGAATATGGTGGAATGATAGTGCTAGTGCTAAACTGATACCACTAGTGGCCTCTACAATGATACTCCTAAAGAATGAAGTGGAGGCTACTGCTTCGAGACAAGTGGGTCTACAAGGTCTGGTAGTTTGGCAACACATAGTGATAATGTAGGCATGGTAGTCCCAAGGTATTGAAAAAACACAACAAATTAAGGGGCATAGTTATAATTTGGTACTAAGAGGTGCACCTTTTATAACACAGTGTTCCTTATAAGGTGGGTGCATTGGAACACAACAAACTAAGGAGTATGGTGAGAATTTGCTGCCAAGAAGTGGCGGAGGTTCACTAGACAACCCCCATTTAAGGTTCCCAAGTGAATCAAGGAATGGAGACATCCACATGCTATTGGAGGATGATGGCTTGGGATGATACCCCCTTGGAATCCATGTTACCCACGATATCCCTAACACCACTTTCATTACCCCCATCAATGATGCCACATACCCAAAAAGATGCTTTAGGAAATATGTGCAATACTCAACACCAGTGTAGATGCTCGTGCAGTTTGAGTTCTCAAGAAGGCCATTACGGCAAATGGGGAGACCAAGGAAGAGGACATCATGAATTTTTTTGGGTACACTTTGAGGGATGATATCTTTGATTAGGAGGAAAATTGTCATGTACAAAGCCACCCTTATTGCACAATTTGTTTCAAGTTGGCACAAGGTTTTTGCAAGCGATATTAGAAGGTTCAAATGGATGAACAAGTCTACATGACTTTGCAAACCGTTAAGCAAAGGCCAAGTGGAGTGAATGAAGAGATATTATGAATGAAGTTTTGAATCTTGCTAATTGCCTCTAGCA
>Ga0209611_10014309_pt1 | contig 10638 bp, 6 predicted proteins | sample S1TSphgellanicum_3_FD_187693 | JGI IMG/M metagenome (GOLD analysis project Ga0209611, IMG submission 187693) | Host-associated microbial communities from peat moss isolated from Minnesota, USA - S1T2_Fc - Sphagnum magellanicum MG (SPAdes) (version 2) | ecosystem: Host-associated > Plants > Peat... | reverse complement strand
TTTGAGTCGTCTATTTGGCTCTTGCAGTTGGGTTGTGCTGCCTTTTCTTTGTTCATGTGATGCAGAGTGTTGTTGGACATAGAAACTGCTCAAAGTCAGAGATTCAACAACTTGTGCAGTTGTGCTAGCTTCCATTCTCATGCAGTTTTTCCTTGGTTGCTGCTCCTCTAGTGCATTATTGTGCATCCTTTGTCAGTGAATCCTATATATGCGGTATTGTGTAGGTGTAGGTAAGATTACAGGAGCATTTCCATGATTGATTTCACCACTTCTGCTATCAGACCACCCTTGATTGCATGTGGACAAACAGTTGGACCAGTCTTCCCTATCCCAACACTCAGTGGGTTTGCAACAACTCATGCATGTCATGAGTTCATGGTTTTCAGTGATTGTTTTGGTATCTAATTGAACCTCAGGTGCACCGCATTTTGTTTGCCAATTTTGGCGGTTCAATACATGATTGAAAGTGTCTGTCATAATCTCATTCCAAAGGATGACATACAACACATGTCCATAACTAGATGAACTTAACAAGGAACGTTGTTTATCAACATGAACCTTCATTGAAGCAAGAGCTAATGTTTGATCTTGAGAGCTTGCAGATGTGTGAGGACCTTTTAGTGCAAGATATGGACCATGCCCTTGTTCGGCACAAGCAGCCTCAACATGGTCAACCAATAGCTTGGCCAAAGATTTCAATAGACAGACCTGCTCATTCTTGGCATCATCCTTGAGTGCTGCCAATTGATCTGGTTGCAATGAACAATTTGGCCTAGCCCCTCTTGTGCTCTTGCTCATCTTGGAGCACCTTGATACCTTATGGCAGAGCACCATTTACAAATACCACAACATGTGACCTAATGGGTACAAGCTTTACCAGTGGAAAATTCAGATTTCAGTGAGGGGGGAACTTATCAAGCCATAGCCATTGTTGGTTGTGCCCTTCCAATCAAACACCAATGCCTACTCCAAAAACTTAAACAGGTGCACACACACTTAGTGAAGCTTTGCTCCAAAATCAAAGACAGTTTATGCACACACTTAGAGACCTTTGAAATTCTTCAAAACAAACCTGACCCAATAATCTAAAGTTGCTCATATGCTCCCTCAATCAATGTGCATTGGAGAAGCTCTACAGAAACTTCCTGAAGCTGCTCTACTGAAATTGAAACTTGCTCCAGAAATAGCTGCATAAGCATTTTACAAGACTTTTAAATGGTTTAAATGAAAGACACCCATGCCTGACAATTGGAAGTTGCCAACTTGCCCTTTAATTTTACTGCAGATTGCAAACTACATAGGTAGATCTCCAAAACCCAAGATACTGAAATTGTGCAGCTTTTTAAAAGCACACAAGCAAAACACTTCATGGAAGATTTGTAGGCACAAAGAAGAAAGTTAGTTACCAATAATATAACCATCAAAACCGACAATGCAATTGTTGGTATGATTTGTAAATACTGGGCATCATAAATCTGAAATCGGGATGGTCAAAACTTGATGAATCCAAATAGGTAGTTTCAAATCCATTGAGATGGACAACAGAATGAAGCATCATCATTTTGGTTGTTTGCAAATTCGGATAGAGAAATGACAATACCCTCAAAAGAATGATAATGGAAAGCCATGATGTAAAGCCAGCCCAGATTCAAAGGAAAAAAACTTTCAAAGGTGAATATTTTTTATGTGAAGGCAACCTCAATTCTTCCACCAAGGACTTTATATCCCCTAGATTCCCACAATACTGATGAACCTTCCAATCCAATGACCTCATTATCATTGGATTGGCCTAGTATTTGTTGTCAAAGTCAACATCCATTTGGCAACCTAATCTCTAATGGTCACGAATATCATGCAAATGGTTTTGTGTTCCATATACCAAATTGTTGTGATCCAACCAACATGTTTGTTTGCCTTCAAGATTCACAGGCCATTAGTATGCTATCTGCTTCTGAAATTCCAATCTATACACCAACTCATTTTTGTTAATAGGAACAAGATGCAAAGTTTGCCAATTAAGCTTGCCAAACTTAAACACCTTAAACATTGAGCTTAAGCCATCTTAAACATCTTAAGCTTAAACAATTTTTAAAATAATTGGTATAGATGTCCATGGATAGTGTCTATGGACACTCTTAACTATCTAATATATTAATTTAATAAGTCTGTTAGTCTGTTTGTGACAGTGATTCTGGACGGACAGTGATTTTATCGTGCCGTTATTTATAAGGTAGATAGTAGGTACTTACTAACTTAGGTCATAGAGCTTGTTGAAGCCACATGATCATCTTAGGTACTTACCACCCTACCTTAGACTCTAAGGTAGGGTGGTACATACAAGGCCCCGAAGGCAATGAGCCTGTCTCCCAAGAACGACACCCGAACCACGGACAATTGTTTGAAAAGAAAAGTTTTTTTAAAAAACCAAAAACATCGACCAAACATTGTTGAAATAACACACTTGTGCATTATGCACAGGGTTCACACTAGTTGTGTACTAAGGAACACACAACACACCCTAGGAGACCAAATGCTTTCCTCTAGGAGAAATTTTCTAGTGTAAAGTTTGTTTGGAGGTTGTTAAGAAGCAAAAATAGACCTCAAATTCTAGTAAGTACATAGGAAATGACTAAATTCAAGGGCTAATCTGCCCTTTCAAGAATGTCTGAGAACCAGGTATAGAGAGTTTTATGTGTGTTTAAGCCTTGACTTACTACAGGTACCTGAGTATGTCCCAGCACTTGATGAGGAGGGACTTTGGAAAATGATTGTTGAGCTCATTGTTGCATTTGATGAAGTGATCTCACTGGGACGTAAGGAGAACGTGGTGTTAGGGCAAATGAAGCAATATGTAGAAATGGAGAGCCCTGAAGAAAGGCTACACAAGCTTGTCATTGAAAGAAAAATTAGTGACCCGAAGGATCTGATGCAGCGCAAGGCCAGTGAGATAGACAACAATAGACTAAGTGCTCGACCTCATCACCTGTGTAGAACTTTGTAGGACTTCATCTCATGGCTTCAGGGTATTCTGGCACTGGGTAGGTGACCAGTGGTTGCTGCCATCATTGTCATATTACTAAGCAGTACCTCCTTTCTGTGATGTTTTCAACAGCGGAGAGCACCATGAAATGACCTATTGTTAATAATCTGTCTTTTGAGACTACAGTATTATGTATCCTTCGACAGAAAATTGTCAACCTCATTCCTTTAACCTGAAGCTAAATCAGGTTCTAATTTGCAGTTTGTCAATGATAGTGGTGGGTCTGAGATATTTGGAGCACAACAAAATTTGCTTCATCCATGTTCTTCAGGTAGCCTTTCTGATTGTTGGTGCTGCAGCATCATAAATAAGAAGATTCAAGCTTTTTGTATTCATGCTTAGAAAAGAGGGCAGCGTTCTGTACCTCTCATACTGCACCTTGTGGAACTAAGTTATGTGATTTTGCTACAGATGACAAAAAAACATCGTTGTGGATTTAATCATCAACATTTCAAAACTAAGAACAAAAATCCAGTCATGTTGGATTGTATCTCAATGGGCTCCTATCTGAGATGTATGTGCAATTTGGTCTTTGGAAAAGGAGTTTCTATTAGGGTTGGTGATATGTTGGAAGTTTATGGCAGCTGTTTTCTCAGAAGACTGGTCAACCATGCGACACTTTGCTCATGAGCAGGCTGCAGTTTTGAAGCAATGTATCTTGAAATTCTCAGGATACATTTGGAATAAGAACCAGGTGTTGTATTTGCCTTTTTTTCATTCTGTGTTGTAGTTTTAATAGAGGAAGGAGAGGGGAGGCTTGGATCTTTGTGAAAACTGAGGTTATTTTTCTTAGTTGGGTTTGTTTTGGTGTGGTACTTCATCATCTGCCTGATGACTTGCCTTTAATTGCAATTAGTGGACAGTGGAAACCATATTACCCTTGTGTCAATATAGCTATAGCTGTTTGTAGTAGTTTTGACTGTGCATTGAAGACTTGTGTGTTGTCTTTTCTATCATGAGCACGAGAAGGAAAGAGCAAGAGAAGCTGGTACAGTATACCAAGGAGGAATTAGTTCCACCCATTGATGTTCTGAAACTCCATCTGCCAAGGACTGGGAAAAAAGTGAAATTTATCCGTGGGCACAACTGTGTCAGGCTGGAATCTTGGGCTTCTCTTCCTGTACACTGACATTTTCTGGTTCACATACATGTATTAGATTTGTGAGTTTCTTTTATTCTTCAAAGTGGGGGTCGTTTTGTGTTCCTTTGAATAGATAGACAAACCTGGTTTTCATATGGAGATGTCTGTTAAGGGGGGCTAGGAAGAGAGTTGCATTTCTGACTAGACTGCTTCCTCATCTTGTTACCTCCGTAATTCCTAGTCAGGTGGGTTTCTATCCTGATGTCAAACTCTCTGACATGGATCATCTTGCTGGTCATCAACCCATTTGCTTGCTAACTGGGGGCACTTGTGGCTTTTCAGATAGAGGTCAACTTTGATGAAATTGTTCATGAGCTTTACATCAATAATGAGACTAGCAAAGCTCATCTTAAAGAACTACAGGTCCAGTTGGTACCCTTTTATATCTGGGTACGAGAGCCATTCATATTCCAGTTGGCCAGTTGGCTCATGTGATGAGGGAGTGTTCTTTTAGCACACAAAAGGAAAAACAAACTCAAGCAGTTCATTGCACAATTTCCAGGGTGATTGATGCCCATGTTAAATTCATGGAAAGTGCCAATGAGTTGAGAATGGACAAGATCCTCAATTCAATTAATGACATAACCCAATGAGTCAGAGTCCAATTTTCTAGATGTGTCCTTGACAGACTCAAACTAATGCTCCAACTTATGAGAAAGCTCTGGATGTGGTGATAGCATATTGAAGAGCTACTGATGTAACAAGTGGCAGGTTCTCACCAAGCTACCCCATGCTCATGTTTAAAAACCTTCGTTTTTCTCAATCTTTCATATATTTGAAAGGATCTGGTTTTTGGTGATTGGAATGCAGTTTCCATTTGTCCTTGCAAAATGCTCCCCATTTTCTTTTATGGTCTGGAAGTAACTGTTGTGCCAGATTGACCTCCAAGTGGGATATTGTTCCTTTAAACACATAGTTGCAAAAGAGATATGCAATTCTCTAGTGTTCAACATGACAGCCAAAGACATTGGAAAAGACTTAGGTTATCTTCTTGCAATTGGATGACTTTGTGCTACTTGGTCAAGAAAGCATGCTTTGTTGGCAGTGTTGTACTATGCTTCAGCCTTAATAGGATGTCAGGCTCTTCAAGAAACAACGAGTGCAGAACCAATTGCAGTTTGCAGTTGTGTTGACAGTTAGGTTTTAACTATTGTTGTCTGTCTAGAGGATGCCATGCATAGCCCTCTAAAAGTAAAGGTGGCAAAGGCAGTTGTGCCTGCCATTGATGCAATGAACTTGGCTATTAGGTATGGATTTGCACATTGGAAATTGAGAGCATCTGACCCTTGAAGATCTGAGCTACTATTATGCTAATGTCATTTGGACTCCTTATGATGCCAGTGCATTTGAAACCAAACCAAGTCCTCCAAAGCAAATAAGGAAGATGTGTCTGGACTTGTTTGATCATCAACACCATAATGTGAGGGCATGCGCAAAAGGCTTAACAGTTGAGCATTGTTGGATCAGAAAAAATGAAGTAAAAAATATATTATGTGACAAGATGCGAAACATATATTATGTGACAACATGCGGAACATGCTGGTAGGAAAGACTTATCTAGTTTAGCTCATTACCCTCACGTGATGGTGCATGTTGTGGATTGTAGGTTGGATTTGGTCTTGTGTCTACAAGTATTTCTTTAACCCTTTTTCCTTTCAACTTGACCCAATTGGTTCATTGCTGGTTTTGTCCTAGAAAAAAGAACTTTCAGCATGAAAGTTGACAATGTCGTTGTCGGTTCTCAAGAGACTTGAAGGTTTATGTGTTGTGCCATATATGTTATTTAATTTTCTAGGTGGGTGTAAGCAATAAAATGAACAACTTTTTTAACTTATCAAAACTACAACATGTAGATTTTAAATAACAATTAAAGCCATCAGAAAATTGTGAAACATTTAATGTTTTAGCTTGAATGATAAAAGATAAGATTTTTTACTACATTAATTTTCAAATTCCAACTTCTAAAAGTAGGTTTCAAGTAGGCTTTTAAAAATACAAGTAGTTATTGACATTTACTTTTGAATATGGGCTTTTTGTTTCAAGTAGGTGTCAAGTCAGGTTTAATAAAAGAAAAATAGAAAAGAAAAAATATGATGGCTTACTCAAATGATTTTCATATCATAGATTAATACTTTTTTTTAAATATTTTTTAATGAAAAAGTAAGTTTGAACATATATAAACTAATCAGTTTCAAATCTTTTTTTTTTTTTTTCAAAACTACATTTTTATAAACTTAATACAACAAATGAATGTTATTTGACATATACTTTCATCTACTTTGATTTTTTTTGTGTGTAATTATATGTGTGACACATGGTTTAAGTTGATACATTTATTTTTTCTATGTACTTTATGTTGTTTTGACTCAAGTTGTACTCTTGAGTTTACAACTATTAGGGCTATAGATGCCCTAATTTGTTTTTACGCAAGAAAATGATACATTACGCCAATGGTTGCATGGATGGGTTACTTTTTCATTTGTTTACATTGTCAATGTCAAGTGAGAATAAACTCTAGAAGTTGAACATGTTGCAATGGCAATTTGAAATAGCTATGAGTTTTCAATTGAAGTGCCAAGGAGATGTAACAAGTCCCATTTACAACGTCCATTGTGAATTGTTTTAGTTTGTCGAAATATGTATAGTTTTTCTATATTTTTTCATATTTTTACTAGTATGTTGTTCATGTTCATGTCAAGTTTATACGATGGTGGTGAATAGAAATTAGTCGACCTTCTTAGATATTTTGGCATAGATGAACAACCCTATCTTTTGGGAACGAATGTTGGTTTTGATCAATTGTGCTATTGGATTAACATTATCAATGTTTTGTAAATGCCATTGTGATTGGTTTATAAATGCCTTGCAAGAATAGTCATTTAGTTTTTCCATTCAACAAACCTTAAGTTATTAGCCTCTAGTAGAAAAATTGGATTTGTCTCTACAAAGGCTTAGTTTGGAAATTTATTTTGCTTCAAGCTACACTACTCCCATTCCCAAGTTGCAACAAAAGTAATTGAAATACCACACCAATTTGGTTTACTTTGCCTTCAATGTGTTGTCAAAAGCTTAACTTATTTTTTTGTTTCTTGATATTTTCATTGGTTGTTTTTTTTTTTTGAAATGTTATGAAATTTTGACTTTCTTTTGTCACATTTTGTGAATGCATGTAATGATCATCTCTAATGATTTGTTGCTTGGGTGAAACAATTTTCCAAAATTGATTAAGTTCACACATAACCATGAAGTTGCATATTGGGTCTCTTTACAAATCCAAAAGGAACATGAGGATTCAATTATGACATCAACTTGCACCCTTCAACAAAAACAAAAAATGGAAATTCCCCATGTGTGTCAGTGTTGATGGTGCACTAAATTAAAAATACAATTATTTTCTTACAAATGTTTTGTGAAAAATGTACAATGATCATCACAAAACAAATTAACTAATACTTATAATAAAAAAAATGTATGGTTACAGTTTATCAAAATTGAAAATAATAATAAACCAAATGGTTTAAAATACAATATATCTATATTCAAAACAATATGTAAATGGTAGGTTTATGGTATTTTATAGAAGTGATTAGAATAAATATAATAGTTGATAACTTCAACTATTTTTGGAACTATTTCAAATTGGTGTTCCAACTCAATTTTCTACATATTTAACAATCTTAAATTCATGTACCAATCATTCTTTTGAAGATTAATCTTTAATAAGGCATCTGAATTGACCCAATAAGGACCGAACCTTTTAACAAAAGGCACATTACCTCTTCATAATCACAAAAATGCGTATTATGAAACATACAAAAAGGGCAAACCAAGAAACTACACCAAAACAAAAGCATGAAGATCTTGCATCAAAGTAGAAGAAATTTCAAAATGACATTTGATCATAGATTCTCGAATTTCAAATGAACTAAAATTTTGACAAATGATAAACTTGCTTTGAAATCCCAAATAATGGCCACGAGTTTGTTAGGTTCATGATTTAAGGAAGATGTGAAGGAATGGCTTTTTCACATAAAGGAATAATAATCAACAATTCTTAATGATCAGAAAGAAATTCAAGAAACGAACAGTAAAAACAAGTTGTAAAATTGAGCTTAATGATTACAAAAATGTTTTCTACACAAACCCCCTTTATAGGAACTACCTCTTTGATGGGAAGAAAATAGTTAGATATTGTCGTCTTAATGGGTTCAATATGGTATATTCAACATCGCATACCTAGATAAGGCTTCGGTCCAAGCTTATGTTTGCAAACATAGCATTGTTACTCATTTAAGCTACAACATGTAGAAACAAAATATGAATTGAACCTCAACACCAATAAAACATATGCACGCTAAACCATATCCTTTCCAAACTACAAATAGTTTGCCCAAAAAACTTTTTGGGAAAAAAAAATGTTCATAACAACATTAATGAAACATGGAAGAAAAACATGTTGAAGCAATGAACATTGATTAAGTGGTTCAACATAAGAAAACATATCCATGAAGGATGAATGGTAAGTGGTTAGAAAACAATTTTATATTGGGTTCAAGTTCCCTAGCTAACCATGGTGGTTAGCTCAGTTGTTTTTTTTTCCTACCTACCTAATGACAACCCATGATCAAGTTGTTAGTAGGTAGGTAATAAAAATAGCCCTTATTATGTATAAACCATTTGCTTACCGAATAAATAGTTACCTATTTTCTTACTTACTTATCTACCTATATATGAGATCTATTTCCTATAGAATTGGTCACCAAGGTGAAACCAAATATTAAATTGGTTGAGGTTCATCCACGACTAAATAAGCTATTACAATATATGAAAATAAACTCCAACTTTTTCCACTTAAAGGTCCATATTTAATGTTTTATGAAAATTTATTCTAATGTATTTCAAGGGCCTATTATATAACAAAATTTTTCTTCCATTTTAAGAAAGGCATCACATTTTTTTGGAGGGCATTATGTTTTTTGAAAGGGCATCACATTTTTTAATCTTTCTTGTTAAAAAATATTTTAAGTGTCAATTCAATTTTCAATTTTCCTAAAACAAAGTTAAAATCCATTAAATAGGAAACATAAGCACACATAAGAAACAATTCAAAAGGTTTTTTATTCTTTACAAAAACAAAACAAAAGTTTTTGACATAGTTATACTAATGAAACAAGTCTAGATACCATTTTTTAATTTGAATTGAAAAATGACTCAAATGGATTTTGTAATGGATGTTATTATATATTCAACCAAATGCATCAATGTCAAGAAAACTAAAGTTTGGAAATGGAACAAACTACCACTATTCTTTGGGAGGCTACAACCCTTGAAGGAAAGTAGTTATAGTAGTTGAATCAAAAATTGACAAAGTGATGTTACAATTAATTAGATTGTGAAACTAATGGCAACCCTCATTCATCACAACATATGGTCTCTAATATTTACACACATCTTCTGCACTTGGAAAGAAAACCTTCCACAAAGTTCCAAAACTCCACATTATCATCATTATGGCAATTTGAAACAAAATTGGACAAACGTTTGTTGTCAAGATTAGGCACTATCTTTTGAATTTGTGAAAGGTGCTACACAAAATCAATTGTCTATAAATGTGAAGAATGTTGCATAAAATGAAAGGAAATTGTGTTCTATTTGTCATGTGAATCATCAAAAATTGGTGTCAATGTGGCAAAATCTACAACTTGCAACACAAACCAACAAGTCAAAAGTTGAAACCACATATGTATAATGTACAAAAAAAACACAAACAAAAAAAACTTACCTTTAATTGTTTAACCATTCGGTCGTTTGCAAAAAAATGCTTCATATGTCAAGGGATGATTGTCAAAAAAAATTGTATAACATAGTCACATGCTTCACCACCTATTCTATCATACTTACAAAGATGAAATAAAGTTAAACTTTAGGATTGAAACAAAGCAAAAACATTCAAAGAAGGGAGCATGTAAGTTTTGAGGGCAAAATTTTTGCTTAAAATAACTCTTAGTATCATAATGACTAGACATTTTCATGTCATATTCTATTGGTACCAAAATATCTACCATTCAAGTAATAGCCATACCACAACTGATTTTATTTGTAATTAATTTACTAACAAGCTCTAGGAAATATTCTATCAACCTCTTGTTAGAAGCTTTAAAATGCTTTAATTGTCAATATGTATTTTTGTGAACCAAACCAAATCATTTTTATTTTATTTATTTTTTGAAGTCAAGAATAGAGCATGGGGAGGGGGGTTCATCAATTTTTGACGATAAGGCATTAAAACCTTTTTGTCTTAACAACATCTTGTATGTAGCAATTAATAGTAGGTCAATGGTCTTTAAGACCACAATGGTCAATACTAAAATGCCAATTCTTGGAGGCACCTTATTGATACCTACCCCCCCCCCCCCCAAAACCAAAAAAAAAAAAAAAAAAAAAAAAAAAAAAAAAA
>Ga0209611_10014305_pt1 | contig 10643 bp, 3 predicted proteins | sample S1TSphgellanicum_3_FD_187693 | JGI IMG/M metagenome (GOLD analysis project Ga0209611, IMG submission 187693) | Host-associated microbial communities from peat moss isolated from Minnesota, USA - S1T2_Fc - Sphagnum magellanicum MG (SPAdes) (version 2) | ecosystem: Host-associated > Plants > Peat... | reverse complement strand
TGGAATCAATAAATTTTAGATTTGAAAAAAAAAAAAAATGCGCTCTGATGTTAAATATCTTAAAAAATTCATAATCGATTTAAAAACCAAGAATTAAAAAAAAAGGTTCCTAAAAACAATATGTTTGTATTATCAATATGAAGAATGGTATAGAATCAAGGACCTCGTTTAGTAAAGTCTAAGTCATAATGAACATCTTACAATTTGCATACTCATACCAAATTATTAATATAAAAAATTTAAAATTTGATTTTTCCCAAAAATAGTCCATAGTGATGTTAATCATTCAAGTACACTTATATAGGAAGAAAATGAGCTAAAAATCAAGTTGATTGACTCACTATTACAAAAGTTATGGCATTACAAATATGGGTATATGGGTATATAGTTCTAGAATCATTAGACGTTACCCCTAGAAAGGGGTAAACCTAGGTGCTACGTGTTGATTGTAATAACTAGCACTTTTGAACTTTAGGGTTTAGGTTACCTTTGAAACATTCAACAAATTTTATTTTGTGTTCATTACACCAACATGATGCATTCTCACCTTGATACCAAATGTGCATTTTGACAATTCAAAAGCATTTCAAATCTAAGACATCATCAATGTACATCTCCAAGTTGCTTCTGGCAACAAAAAAATTCTTTTGTTTCACTGTTTCAAGTTTTGTTTCATGCAACTTTGTTTTGTTTCATGTGGCTATTTATGCTTGTGGTGTTTGCTTTTCTTTACACATTACGATTTTTGAATTGATTTTTTATTTGTGTATATACCTTGTAGGTTACAATTGGTAAGAACGCAAGCAAGGAACGTAGACAAAGTATCAAAAGACCAGGTGACGAATTCAATGCAAAAAGCTACACACATGGGTACAATGCATAATCATGTGAACATGGGTTCAGTGCAAAGAGTTGCAAGCATGTTGGACACTGTAAACATATAAACACTTACTACGTATAGGAAAATAGTAACATCTGCACATCAACAAAAACACAAACAAAAGATGAAGGACCTCTAACAAAAAAACAACAAGAAATTTTCATATTGGAAGCTAGTACAAATGTTATGGAAGAAAGAGAACTAAGAAGAGTGGCTTTTGCTTCAATGTTAACATTGCTAGAATGCTTGAAGTCATGTCTAGGACCCATGGCTAAGAAGTTGGTGATGGAAAAAATTCTTTCTCATTTTTTATTATAGAATGACCTCCTCGATTATGTATTACCACGAAAGGATGCAATGGCATAAAGTTAGATCCTTGAAGGGTTGAATAAAACTTTGGCAAAAAATAAAAGTTGCAACTCCAATGTGAAATTTGTGGTGAAACAGACGATGTTGACTATTGTTGTTAGTGTTGGAATAGGGTAAATTTTAGCAAGAGCAGTTGATAGAGGTCATCAAAATGTTACATATGCAAGGCTTTAAAGGTAACTATTTAACACAACAAGTACCTTTCTTTGGACATTGTCAGTGAAGAAGGGAAGGTCTAATGCCATAAATTTATTAATGATTTAATTATAAGTGAATTTGATTAACCATTCTATTTGCATAAATATTCAAGCTTGATCAAGGTTAAACATGCATTATCTTCACATGTTTAAAACCTTAATCTTCCATACCAATACACAACCTAAACCTTACAAGTTGTATGTGCATTAGTGGCAAGTACACAATCATATATATATATATATTCATGAAATAAAAAGTCCTTAATGAAATAGATAGTAGGAGTTACTTTCAATTTGCCTTTTCGAAATTTGCAAACATATAATACCTCACAATTCCTATCAAGGCAAAATAATTACAAATTGGAAAACCAAATTATTTTTTTGTTAAAATGAAAACATAATTGAACATGCATTACCTTCACATGTCTACAAATTTTAATCTAGCAAAATATTAAATTAATCAAACCCTAAAAATGGTAAATGTATTGGTGGTAATTATTTTAATAAATTAAATATGATATAAATATGTTAGAATAACTAATTTTTATGAAGACCTAATCATAAAACAATTGAAACATATTGAAATAATAAACCTTAAAGGAGGCAAAGGAAGTAATGAATTCACCTTTCATATTGAAATTTGTTTCCACTTCCTTTCAAAAGAGAATAAATGATTTGAGCTTGTTTTATATATAAGAATTGAACACAACTCTTAATCCTACCTAAATATTTTATGATTAGCTTTTACTTAGTATCTAGAAAGTGGGTTGTAAAAACATTTAGTGTCATAGAAGTATAGCACATTTCCTTAGCCTTCCAAAAACACATATATTCATTTTTGCCTATAAAATTAAATATCCCTAATTGTACATCATGCATTAAATGGGCCAAGGCCCAAAGTTGAAATGGAGTTGTCGATAATACTAAGCCCAAATGCAATACACATCCAAATGTTAGCATATATTTTCATCAAGCCCTTGCATGAATCGATTATGAAACAATGTGCCATACAATACTTACATATGGTTATTTGTATATTCTTTGATGATTATAGGCTTGAATGGAACAATGAATAGGTAAGTGGGTAGTGGACCAAAGTGGTTTGAAAATGTTTTCACATATGTTTAAGAATTATTGAATAACAATTTGAATTGCATATCAAGTATTAAATAATATATTGTAAATTTCATTTTTATTTATATATTGATAATTGAATTAATCATGTAAATATTCATCAATTATTTAAAATGAATATTTAATAATATGTTTTAGACTTCATCATTTTATAACTAATATCAATCACTCCAATAATATGGAAGAATTAAAAGACTATTTGAAACATTTAAATTGAAAAATTAATGAACATTTATTGATATAGTTTTCATTGCATGGACAATGGAGCAAGATTAAAAGGTTTAGGTTTATTGCATAGTCTATACATATGTTTACACTTTTATTTCACTAAAAAATCACATACTATAATATAAAGGTTGCTTCAATAACAAATAACTAATTGTTTTGGGATGCATTATTTTCTTTTTATTATGAAAGATTTGCTAATTTCCTTCACAAAATTAGATTTTTAAAGAAACATATCTTTTTAAAATTTGAGATATCTAAAAATAATACAATTAATGTCAAAACTCTTAAGGTATTATAATATCATAATCACAATAAAAATTTGTGTTATAACAATATGGTGTTTACTTTTGCTAACCATTATCTATATTCAAGAAATTTCAATTTATTGTAATTACAATATATTCAAATAAATTATAAAAATTCATTATGAAGGGAATATGTAATAATGCTTTCATAGTTGCAATAAAGTGACACAATATTCAATTTTTTCAATATTTAATAAACTAATATTACAACAATGTTGTCTCATTCACACCAATTATCTTTACACTTCAATTGAAAATGCAAGTACTACCTAAACCAATGAGATTTGTGGATGCAATACCTACATTACGGGTACATCCCAAAATGAATAGCCATTGCATTGGTAGGCTTTGACCAAACATATGTAACAATGTGCAATACCTTAATTTTGATGTATATTTAATTATAACCAATGAATATGGAAAACAAATTACAATACCCTCATTTACATTACAAATTTTTATTTATAATGTCAAGAACTTTAAGTTAATCTAAGGTTGTGCCAAAAGGTCAACATTTAGCCATGAAAAGAGAGAGGTTTTGTTTATAAGTAAATGTTTGACCAAAAAGATGTAAAGGTTTTGCCAATAAATAAAGGTTGAATTAATAAACGAAAATGTTTTACCAACAGATAGGGATTTAATTACGAGGAAGTAAAGGCTTTGTTGAGAGATAAAAATTTCGCCAGAAAAGAAAGAGGTTTTGCCAAAAGGTTTAAGTTTAATCAAGAAGATATAAAAGTTTTGTTAATAGGTAGAAATTTAACCAATAAAAGATGAAGGTTTTGTTAAAAGGTAGAGGTTTATTTAGGAATATATGAAGGTTTTGTTAAGTGGTGGAGGTTTCACCAAGAAAATATATAAAGGTTTTGCCAATAGATAAAGTTTTAACCAATAAGAGATGGAGTTTTTGCTAAGAGGTTGATGTTTTGCCAAAAATATATTAAAAATTTGCCAAGAAGGAGAAGTTTAATGACACGCTCCCAAGTCACGAGGTGAAACCCACTTGAGGGTTTCACAAAGTCAAGTTGCGGAAAGTTGAGACTTAGTAGCACGCTCCCGGCTTCCAACTCTAAAAAGGGGTAGAGGGTTGAGTTGGGAGCCCAGGGATTAGACTAGGAAGAGGGACTAGCTTAGCTCGTGTGAATCTGCATCCAAAAACCAACCAAAACGGGTTAGTTTAGCATTCGAGACACCCTTGGGTGTTGGGACTTGCCACGGGCACTTGGACACACAAGACTCACCACGGCCCGGACTCGGGGGAAGCCACCACCTTCCCCCATATAGTATTCTCTGGGCTGGTCGCGGAGGCTACATCCGAATGGCACATTTTGTTGGGACTCCCGAAATGGAGTCCCGAAAGTGTCCCGGCTGGACTCCCGGAACTTTGAACAGCCATAGCTCCTCGCCCCAAACTTGGATCGGGACGAGTCCTCAATCAATGTTGTAGCTCTTGTCGAGAGCTTTCCAACGCCATGTCGCACTCTTCAAGGCGACGTCGGGAAGAGGTCGATTCCCGACTTTTAGTGGTCAGGAGTCAAACTGCCAGTTTGACTCCCGGCCCTTCTTTTGCTCATAACTTGGGCTGCAGATGTCCGAATTGCCAATGCGAGGCCATTTTCGATATTTACGTTTCAAGACCTTTTCAATGACACCAAGAACGCTTCAATGCGAGGTGTTTTGGGCCTTGTTGTCGAGCTCTAAACATTCGAGAGTCCTGGAAGACTCCCAACCTCCAACTTTTCCAAGTGTTGGGCTTCACCCCCACATTTGGCCAAAGTGGGATTGCGACATTTAACCAAGGAAAAATAAAGTTTTTGCCAAAATGTAGAGGTTTAATGAAAAATATATAAAGGTTTTGTCAAAAGGTAAAGATTTAATAAAAAATAGATGAAGATTTTGACAAAAGGTAAAAGTTTAGTTAAAAAAATATAATTTTTTTGGTAGGATGTTGAAGTTTAGCCAATATGAGATAGAGGTTTTGGTAAAAGGTAAAGGTTCATTTAAGAAGATATAAAGGTTTTGCTAAGAGGTAAAGGTTTAGCCAAGAAAAGTTGAAAGTTTGGTTGAAAATTAAAAGTTTAGTCAGGAAGATATAAAAATTTCACCTAGACATTTAGCCAAAAAGAGATAAAGGTTTTGTCAAAAGACAAAAGATAATTCAAAAAGTATAAAAGTTTGTCAAAAAGTGAAAGTTTAGCCAAGAAAAGATTTTTTTTCTTAAAGATAAAAGTTTAGCCAAAAAAAGATAAAATAGAAGCTTTACCAAAAAATAAAGGTTTGTTCAAAAACATATAATGATTTTGTCAAGAAAAAATAAAATTTTTGACAAGAGATAAAGGTTTAGCCAATTAAATATATATATATATATATATCAAGAGATTCAGGTTTTATCAAAAATATATAAAGATTTTGCTAAGAGGTAGAGATTTAGCCAGGGAACGATAGAGGATAGCTAGCTAGGGTGGGTAAGTAGAGGGCTGAGAGTTAATTTATAGGTAGGGCCAAGATGTAAGTTGGCAGGGTAGCTATGTGAGAAGGGCAGATAGGTGGGAGGGTAGTATAGAGGGCAGGGTTGAAGGGGAAACATGGACCCAAAAAAATAATGATCAAAGGGCAGCAGCCAAAACAAAAGTTGACTGTGATGCAACGTGGGTTAAGGCAGGGCAAGAATCAGATGAGAAAATGCAGCCCTTCCCATGGACGGGACCGCCAACAGGACCAGATAAGGATCTCCTATGCTCCAATTGGCCTTATCCCTCCCTTCAATCGAGCGGGTCTTTTCTTGCCCGTTTGTGTCTCCACTTTTTCTAATAAGGTGGCAATTTGTGCTTCCGATCGTTTCTCGTATGTCTCAGTGTGCAGCGATAAAATAATCTAAACCGATGAAACGAAGGGTTCCCGGGTTTATACACCCGTCGCGTCTCTCTCGTCCGTCTCTTCTCTCGTCGCCTTTGGTCCTTAGCTCCCGTCGCGTTTCTCCCGTCTCCCCTCGTCCTTGCTCTTGTTTCCTCGATCTGCACACAATTCTTCTATCGGCTTTCTATGTGTGTTTTAAAGTAGCCAGCAGTTTTTGAGAATATTTTGAGTTTTGGAAAATATTTTTTGGGGTATTTTTGTTGCTTTCGCTGAAAAGAAATGGCTGCCTGTGCTGCAACTTCCAGGGTAGCAACAGGGGTCCCTTCTCTGTCCGCCGGGAGCAAGAAGGTCGTCTCAAGGGCTGTTGTGCAGGCTAGCTGCTTCGCTGGTCTCAGATCCTCTAGTAGAATCGATGGACTGAAATCGAGCAGATTACAGTCATTTTCAAGCCGAACAGCGGTTGCCAGGTCCGTGGCCAAGACAACTTGCGGCCTGGACACTCCACTCGTCATCTCTCTCAGCACCGGAGCTCTTCTGTTCCTGGGACGATTCGTATTCCTGCCTTTCCAGAGAGACAATGTAAGTGGCTGGTCTTTTCCGCCTTCCGCATTTATATATTATTTTGGCAATTGTCGTGAAGCTTGCAGTCTCGAAATGTTGATGAACCTTGCATGCAATGTAACAAGTTTGTTGCTGTGTCGACGATGTGACATGCGATTTGACCTTCGCCAAGAAATACTTTGCTACGCACGAGTTTGATTTCCTTTCCTTCACAATAATTCCATTCTTCCCGGTTCACGACAGTTACACGAGGCGGAAGCAGAAGAATTCTTTGTGGTTTGAACTAACAAAATATTGATCACGGTTTTTTTCCAGGTAGCAAGGCAAGGACTGAAAGAGCAGAATGGACAAACGCATTACGAGGCCGGCGATGACCGTGCACGAGAGGTCGTGAGTCTGTTAAGTACCTACGATCCCGCCGGTTTCACCATCGTTGATGTCCTTGCCTGGGGAGCTCTAGGCCATGCCATCGCATTCTTCATCTTAGCCACTGGCACCAATGGCTATGACCCCACATTCTAGGCGATGATCGTTGCATTCTACCAGTCGACAACACATTCCGCAGTACACTTTGAAGTGAGTTCTTATTTATCTGTATGAATGAAACTTGCTAATTCCAGTACTAACGTTGTGGCAGCACTTTGCATCTTCAGTGTATCAATATCTGCAATTGAAATCACGCCTGCTCAGACAAGAACTCGAGAGCAACTTTTTATTCTCTGATGTTTTGATCATTTTGCTCTATTATGATAAGGAAAGATCATTGATCTGAATTATATCAAATGTAGAATTACTTCAAAATCTATTTCTGAGGACTAGCTAGCTAGGTGCTTCATTGCCTTCTTGATATCACAAGTCTAATTGCAAATCAGAAATGATCATCATAAGCGGAATATTCGAATGGCTCTGCAATGGAACATTGTGCTGTATGGAAATATGGAGACATGAATCTCATTGTTAGGTATATGAATGTGACACTTTGTCAAAAATCTCTCAATGTAGGCTATGCATCAACTTTGAGCTCCCTCAAAGGTAAATGAAAAATCAATTTGAATCTTGAGCATCTCTGAAGTGGAGAGGAGAGTAAAAGAGATAGAGAAGAGACTGGTTTATGGAAGGACTTCTACCCAATCTTTGTATCTTGATTAATTTTGTTATATACATTTCAATATCGCAGATTCCGTGCATTGTATGCAATTTCGGATATATATATATTGAACCTGTGTGATAGTATCAAACTTCAAATCTACACTAGAGTGCTACATGTTGGCCTGAATTGAGCATGCTCTGGTTGATAATAAACGATTGAAACATATGTAAAGTTAGCACTATGGCACTATTGAGACATGTAAATTAGGTAGTGTATCGACTGGAATCCACTCAGCAGGTGTTTTCCATAGCACTTGTTTGGACTGCTGAAGTGGGTTACAATCAACAGATTTGTAGCCTAATTGTCATGAATCTATTGCAACATAGTCCAATTGCTTTTTGTTATGTAAATTGCTGAAGCATGAAACTGGCATGTTAAAAGAGCCTGACTAAAATTTCAATATTGGTTTTGTCATTTTGCTTCCCATGCTTATATTGAGGTTCCTGCATGCCATAGGAACAATTGAAGTGTCTATTGGAACCAAGTCAAGTATAGGGGAAGGCCTGCTCCCTAGGGCATCCCCTAATTTGGAGGGACATAGACTCAAGGGTAGTCCAAAAATTAGGGGAGGCTTGTGGGAGCAGGCCTTCTCTGGCCTAAAGGTTTTGAAGGTCTGCATGATGCAATCAGCTGAAGGCTCCTTCAACTGATGCAGGAATCTTCCATGCAGGGAGGTGTGTTCAAATACAAAGGGAAAAACCTCAGAGTGCTTTACCAGGGGGGATGTCGTCTCCTCAGGCTCAGAAGTGACAATGCACCAGAATCAGCAGCAAGTCCAGATACTACATCTACACACTATGTAGGATGGAAAAGGCCTGGTTGCACCAAGGAATGTGGCAAGACCTTGAGGGCAAACTGTTCTGGATTACTGGCACAGGTCTACCAGGGCATGCATAACTGGTGTCTTTCATTTGTGAATATTTTATATTCCGAGATTATTTTACTTTTTGCCAAATGTAGAACTGTTAAGGTCTGTAGTGGCAGATGATGTGATTTTCTTGACCATTTTATATGACATATGCTTCCCGTGATGATCATCCATTTGTAATAGTGACCACAATGTCTGTCAAGAACAAGAGTCATTTTTAAAATTGTGGAATCTGCCATCCCCTGCTCTTAATGCCATAGAATAGCCTTGTCCAGTCTGTTGGGTGCATCACCTAGCTCACCATAAGAGGCTCTCCTTGCACATTACCCAACATAATGGCCAGGGCTTGACCGATCCATAGTCCATATTATGCAACCGGTTTTGGTGGTGGCCTATTCAGGCACTTATTGGCTATTTCCTGGGTGCAACAGGTAGCCTTCTACTAGCTTCACTCTTTGCTGATAATGACAATTTTAATACAAGTTGACAAACTGAGAACACAATTGCAATGAAAAAGCTGATTACACTTTGGAATAGGCCCTGGCAGAGCACATTACCACCTACCCAGACAGCTGATTGCCTGGCTCACCACTTTCTTGGGTGGAACCAGGTCCATTCCATAGTACAGTAAGGCAAGTGGGAGAATGGGCTCCTGGTGGCCAATTCTACTAGGGTTGCCCTACCATGCCTGGTGATTGCTTGCTTGCCGAAATCACCTATGTCTACATTGATGGCATATATATCCTCATGACAATAGCACCACTAGATATCCTATTTTCTTGGCAAAAGTTCTACTCTTTTAGGGGTCATGCAAAATTAAAATTATTACTCTATTCTACTTGTGACGAAAAGTTGAACCATCACAATAATTAGAACATGAAGTTTTGGAAGTATGGAGTAATCACTTTGCATATTTGATAAATTTTTGTGGAAATAAATGTTCATAAAATTTCTTCCAATTTTCACAAAAATAAAAAGAAATAAAAGAAAAATATACATGTGTGTGTTATCATTGTGATACATTAGGATCAAAATCAAATAGTTTAGACACTTTGTTATACAAGTGAGGTTAATAGGGGAGGGTAAAGGCCTTGGGTGAGGCCAGCCCACATTTTGAGAATGTCCCACACCCATGGGCTTCATTAACTGTAAAGCATGAGGCAAAGGTTATCATGATCACGAACCTACAAACACATATATCACAAGGCATATGAAGGGGATGGTTCTTACACTTCCGTTTCCAAGTGTGAGGGATCTTAAGCTTATCTCACACCTATTAGTAAAGATAAGACACTTCCTTCTCTTAATGAATAGGAAGAATATCTCTCTACTCTTTTCCAAGAAGGATACTCATGGATGTAAGTTGCCTTTCAAATACACTTAGGAAATTTCTCCAAATGGTTTGCAATGGAAAGAAAAGGATGCTTAAGCATGTTTGGCTATGATAAAGCTTGCTAGAACTCAACACAGCACCTTAAAAGCAACATTTAACTGCTAGAATAAATGCCAAGCCTTATGCCAAAATACATGACTGCATGCCTTTTTGCAATGCACATCCAAAATGTATTTCAAGCTCGTACACAAATGTGGGGAAAAAGAGAGGTTGCTTATTCCCTGGTTTTTTGAGGGGAAAATAAAGTAGTTTTCTCACATCTTGAATAGGTTCTAAAAATCTTTCCCCATTTTATGCTAAATAATACTTCTTGGGATGATCACAATTGATGCAACATAAAAAAAAAACTAACAAAAAAAATTGTTCATAGATGGTTTTTTTTTCTTTTCAACTTTTAAATCCATTTAACACCCACCAACTCCAACCTTGGGAAACTGAATAGTAACCAAGATCATGTTTGCTTTCAACTCTTTCTCTTCCCAAGATGGCAATAAGCCAATTGAGTGTTCTTTATCAAGCAATCCAACCTATTAGTGTGATGAGCTTTGGATGGCCTCTCTATAGGAGCAAGAAAACCAACAATTATATAGTAAATTTACATATAACTATAAAATGCCCCAAGTGAATAAAATTGGAAAGGGGAAAAAGAAGTTGGCATGTTAAAAGCTTTCATTTGTTTCATAGGAATGTGCATTCAATATT
>Ga0209611_10014304_pt1 | contig 10645 bp, 5 predicted proteins | sample S1TSphgellanicum_3_FD_187693 | JGI IMG/M metagenome (GOLD analysis project Ga0209611, IMG submission 187693) | Host-associated microbial communities from peat moss isolated from Minnesota, USA - S1T2_Fc - Sphagnum magellanicum MG (SPAdes) (version 2) | ecosystem: Host-associated > Plants > Peat... | reverse complement strand
CTACCAATAGCCTATGATATTATAACATATAATATCAAACAATAATTTATAATACAATAATCATCAATAGTTGTAATATAACATATAATAACCAACAATAACTTATAATACAATAACCATTCATAACCATTCATAAAATAGCCACCAACAACCATTAATAGAATAACCGCCAATAGCCATTAATAAAATAGCCACCAATAGCCATTAACAGAATAGCCACCAATAAGCCATTAATAAAATAGCTACAATAGCCATTAATAAAATAGCCACAATAGCCATTAATAGATTAATCACGAATATCCATTAATAGAATATCCACCAATAGCCATTAATAGATTAATCACAAATAGCCATTAATATATTAGTCACAAATAGCCATTAGTATAATAACCACCAATAGCCATTAATAGATTAATCACGAATATCCATTGATAGAATAGTCACCAATAGCCATTAATAAATTAATCACGAATAACCATTAATAGAATAGCCACTAGTAGCCATTAATAGAATAGCCATTAGTGACCAATAATATAATAACCACGAGTAGCCATTAATATAATAGCCACCAATAGCCATTAATATAATAGCCACCAATAGCCACCAATAGAATAATTATTAATAAAATTACCACTAAAACACATTGATAGCCACAAATAGAATAGGTACCAATAGCCATATATTATAATTGCTTAGGATTGCCAAAAATAATTTAAGGTGAAATAATTTATAATAAACAAAAGTAACTTTCAATAGTCAAAAGTAACTTATAATAGCTACAAGTAGTCTAAATTGAAATAATTTACAATAGCCAAAAATAACATAGAATAGAAAAAAAAACTTACAATAGCTGAAAATAACCTAAGGTGAAATAAGTTAAAATAGCCAAAAATAGTTTATAATAATTGCAAATAGTTTAAATTGAAATAATCTACAATAGCCAAAAATAACATAGAAAAAAAAAAAAAACTTACAATAGCTGAAAATAACCTAAGGTGAAATAAGTTAAAATAGCCAAAAATAGTTTATAATAATTGCAAATAGTTTAAATTGAAATAATCTACAATAGCCAAAAATAACATAGAATAACCAAAAAAACTTATAATAGCTGAAAATAACCTAAATTGAAATAAGTTAAAATAGTCAAAAATAACATAGAATAACCAAAAAAACTTACAATAGCTGAAATAACATAAATTGAAGTAAGTTAAAATAGTCAAAAATAACTTAGAATAACCAAAAGTAGCCTAGGGTGAAATAGCCAAAAATAACCAAAAGTAATTAAGAATAGCCATAAATAGCTATAAATAACTGTAAATAATGTAGGGTGAAATAATTTAAATTAATGAAAAATAGTCATATAATAATTGAAAGTAGCTTAACATAGGTAGTGTTATTATATTAACAAAAAAAATCCATTTATTAAATTATTATTTTTCAAAATAATGGTCATTGAAATGTTATTGAATAATGATATTCAACTTTTTTTTTGTTCAAATGATTTTAAACTTTCAAAAGGAAATAAATGTAATTATGTACATTATTGAATTTTTAAAAAAAGTAAACTCGAATCATTTCATTTGAACAAAATCTCAATAAGATATGAATTTTCAAAGTTTATGTTTTTGTAATGTTTAAAATGAATTATTTCATAAATAAAATGTAATGTAACATATTATCGCAACAAGTGTGGTGGCTTGATGGTAAGGATGTTTGCCCCCATTCCAAAGGTCAAACCTTATAGGTGGTGTTATGTGTGGTCAACAATGGTATGTTGACCGAATATTCTCCTATCGAATTCCTAGGTGCCTAGGTTGATTACATGGCCTACCTACCTACCTAGGCTAGGTTTTTAACCTAGTGTAGGTAGTGACACGTGTCAATAAATAATAGGCTTTAAAAATCATGAAATTATCAATAATATTCTATATTAAATAATTAAATTTTAATTAATTTCCATACTGGTTAGTTAATTAACTAGTAAGTGAATGGTTTGGTAAATTTGTATTTCACTTGAGAATAACCTTGTTTCATTAGGTACTAGTGAAACAAGTCATTGTCCATAGCAATTGGTCCCTATTCACTAGGGGGTTAAACAATTTCATTAGGTGAAAGTGTCCAAATTCACTCAAAAATCTAGTGAAACCCAGAGTGAACTAGGACGCATTTCCTAGTAGTGTTTGGAACACAAGTAATAACACTAACCACTTTGGAAGTGGTTCATGTGCCAAACAAAGCTAGAGTTTCAAGACTTGTGTACTCAAATGATGGTCAAATTAGCAAAAGACACAATTTGATCTACCTATTGCCTTGCCCATCATAAAGAGAACATATGGCAATAATTTCATAGCAATGGAATTGTCAAAGGAAAATATAGGTTGTGATGGGCTTGAAGTTACAAGAAATGTTTCCCATCTTGAATTTGTAGCTGCTTCAGAATTTGGAGGAGGTAAAAGTGGGTTTAAAAGCAAATCTACATCCACTTTACTAGTGCCAAAATAAGAAAAGTTTTTTCAATTCAAGAACTCCAAGAAAGAAAAGTTCCATCCACCATGGCAATTTTGAAAAGGAATAATTCTAGCAGCAATTTGAAACCAAAAATATAAGTCGAAGAGCAAATGTTGGAGTGTAAAGCCTCTAATGCAACTTCATTCCACACTATATGAATGTAGTGTGGAAGCTAGTGATGGCATTGATCAAGATGCCACATTTGTGGAAGATGAAGGGGAGGAGGAAAAGAATGAGCATGAAGAAGATCAAGATGATGAACAAGAAAAAGAGGTTGAAGAGGATAATGGGGATGAAGAACTTGAAGATTGTCCTAGTGAGGAGTCTAAATCAAAGGGTAGCTTTACTGAATCACCTCTTCCAAAAGAGTAATAACCAATAAAACACAAGGTTGTGAAAACAAGGTTGAAGACTGTAGATATTGTGACGTTGGGCTACGGAATATACACATGGAATTGCATTACACATCTCTCCAGGAATTTCTTTAATCCAAGCTTGAGAACGACAATGGGAGATGGAACTCTTTGATATATACCCTTATCAAAGTGCGTGGCAACAAGTTTTTTGTTCAAATTAAAAATAACATGCAATGGACTCACCTTTGGTGAAGGCGAATGAAATATTGGGGAGTCCACTCCTAAAGTTGATGGCATCTCATGTAATTCTTATCCACCAAAGGTTCGTGAATTTGGCAATTCCACTTCTTTTGCCATCTTAAGAAATGACGCACCAATTACCTAAAAGAACAAACATAGAGTAGTTAGGAAAGTCCACCAATTGAAGTACCATATAAGTTAATGAGATGAAAAAATCCAAGAGAGGATTTGAAGAAAAAAACAAAAGGGAAAATTTAGACTACTTACTATGGATGTTGATCGATTTTCACAAAAACTAGTTTTACACGCCACATTGCAGTTTTCAAATAACATCCAAAATTTGAATGACATCATTTGCCTTGAAACTTCTGATGGTGCCAAAGGGATAGTTCTGCACAAAGGTGGGAACACTAAATCTAGAGTAATGAAATGACTTTAAGTATGGGAGAAGAGTCCATGAAAGATAATTAACCTTTTCTAGCATGTCTTCATAAAACTAAATGAAAATGGCATTAAAAGGCAAATTCTGGCAAGTTTTGTAAAGTGTATTCTTTACCAACAATATATTTCCAAAGTGAGTATCAAGATACCTAGGGAAAAAATCAAAAAAATAGTTATGATAAATATTAATTTTATCATGAATGGGACGTTTGAAGTGTTTATTGTCCTTTTTGTAAGGAAACTGCATAGTATGCTTGTTATTTTTTTGCATAGATCTTGACCAATAATCCTTTGAAGGTCAATCTCAATACCCATCTCTTCTACTATTTTCTTCAAGTAGGTTTTCATTTTGTAAAGCCGAGTTGAAGTTCATATGTAAACAATAGATTGTTTTATACACTTCATGAGGAAGTTTTTGAGACTTAGCTTCAGAATAACCTTCTTGTTTAGTATGGTGGGATGACAACCTATGTTATCAACAGAGTCAATAGGTTATTGATTGAGAAATGTTCTTTCCTAACAAGGATGCCTTTCAAATTGAAAATGATGTGTAGAAGATTCACCTCAAGGTCCTTTATGTTTGCAAACGAAGGTTTGATCTAAAACCTCTAAGAACAATTACTTGAAGCCTTGACCCACTATCTTCTTCATTAGTTTCATGGAGAATTAGAGGAAGTTTTTCATCTCTTGCACCATCAACTCCCACAAGGGGCAATTGTGGTGAAGACAATAAAAAAGGCCAAACAAATGAAAGAGATGGAGGTGCACATTAAAGCAAAGACATTGAACCTCGATGTGACGAAGGTTGACTTGGAGATGATGATGGTGTCTGTCATCTTGAATGTAATTTAGTGTTGTCCAGTTGTCCAAATAATTGAATGGTGGTCCTCCGATTTCCACTACGGCCATAATGAAACTGTAACTTGCCCCAATTAGCTGAATTCTTAAAAAAAGTGTCACGAAACTCATCGAATACATAGCCTACATAAGAAAACATTTTTTGTTCCAAGATTCTCAGACTCCATAATATCACTAGACCATCACTTGTATATAGCATATAAGCAACGTCAAAATGTGGTTGCACATTTCAAAAAAGACATGAAAACCACATGGCGGCCATCCGATGGTGTTAAAACAAAATAACATTCCAAAAATGACCACATCATAAACAACGGAAAGGAAACTATGTTCATTCCAAGAATCTTATGCTCAAAACTACAATTTAATTGAAATATGTATCCGATGATGCAAAATTTGCCAAAAGAACTTCAAAAATATGAAGCCCACCTGGTGGTCACCAAGTTGATATATCATCAAATAGAAAAACATTTAATGACCCAGTGGCCACCAAGTAGGTTGTTAAACTTAACATGTGATCTAACCTGTTATTTAACCTAACCTATGGCATTAACCTAACCGGTTACTAAATCTGATAACTAATATTATACTAGGTTAAGTAGATAGGTGGACAGGTCAGTTAAGTAGCAATCTACAGAATAGGTGGCAAAACAGGTAGTTAAATAGGGTGTAGTTTTTTGAAATTTTGGATTATTAGTTTAGGTATCAGTTAATGATTATTTTAATAGTTAGTTGTGATTGTTTTATTTTTGAAATAACTAGTATAAAACTAGGAAGAAAAACATGTTTGAGGACTTTTGATTTCATTTTGATTTTGTGTGTTTCATTCTTTCACTTTGGAACATAAATTAATTTTTTTTCAGCCAACTTTCTTCAAGCTTTGAGTAATTTGTGTATATGTCAGTTGAGGATTTGTAGTTAATTTTAGTTTTGTTAGTTTGCATGTACTTGTTGCTACTTTAGGAACCTGTTGTTGAAAATTTAAAAGTTGAACAACCTTAATGAAAATATAAAAACCCATTAACAACCACCAAGTGGGGATATGTCAAATAGAGAAACATCTACTCACCTAGTGGTCATGGAGATATATAGGAAATGACCAGATTGAATAACTATTACAACTTGGACTATTCAGTAAATCATATTTTCATTCAACTGTAAGCAAGATGTTCAAAAACAAGGATTAAATAAATTATACAAAAGAAGGAATCTTTGATTTTTTATCTATAAAGGCTCAACTTTTCAATAGGTAGCCTATTGGACACTGCTTCTGAGGCCTTTTGTTCCAACCTTCCTATTAGAACCACCCCAATTGAAGGGTTTTCAATAGAGGATGGCAAGGACATTTCAACCATATTCTGAGCATTGGATTACTACATAAAAACTTTACTAGATGATGCAACTGTTAGTCTTGTTGTGTTTAAAGTCTCTTATCTATCTTGGTGATTATTGGTCAATGCATTTGAGATTCCTCGCTTCTTCCTTAGTGTTTAAGTTGAAGCTTAAATGTTTAGTTTCTTTATGCACCATTTGCTTCTTACATGCCTTTGATGTAGAGCAAGATGGTTGGTCTAAATGTTGACAAATATTTTCATGGATATCAACATTTTCCATCTCCATATTTTTAAACCTAGCCCCTTCAAGTTGTGGATATTTTTCATTCCTTTAATCTTCCATTTCATCATCATTAGGATTCATTCCACATTGTTTTTTGGGCGATACAAATGGGTGAGATGAGAACATACATAGACTCATAGATGCAATTTCCCTACCTACTTGCCTCACATCTTCAGGAACAAAGTTGAATACCTTGCACTTTCTTTCCTAAAACATTATATAATAAAAAACGCTTGTAAAAACTGAATTTGAATATATTTGAGTAAAAACATTTCTTCATCCTAGTGAAATACTTACTTGGCATAAATGCATGAAGGCTCTTCTTCCATACATGTTGAGGCAATCCATTTCACTTTACAAAATTGGATCCAAAATTGTCTCAAGGGCCTTGGGGCTTAAATCTCATAATTATAAAGCCTTTGTTTAGCAAGAAAAGACATACCATTGCTTTGAACCAATGACAAAAGCGATCTAGATCCCAACACATCTTTTTTTATGTTTATGATTATTTGATTAAATAACAAGTAAGTGTAAAAGAGCATGAGAGTCTTCATGAAGGTTTCCTTCCTCAAAGGAACCTTTATATCTACTACCATGTATTGGCCAAATTCCAAACGAAAGTTAAAAAAAAATTGGTATTTGTGTACCATTGCAAAGAACTACATACAATAAAAACCTCTTTATCACACATAAACAATAACTTGGAAGCAAACCTTATAATTGAAAAGGCCCGCGAAGAGGCATTGTTCCCAATCTGGTCCCTTCCATACTTCACACTCTCCAACATAACTATATGTTGTCAACATAAATGCCATTATCAACGAATGATACATAGTCCTTCAATAGTTGATTTGTGCTAAGATCCCCATCAATAATAGCCTTCAAGTCACCCAATGTCAGAAGATTTGCATACTTGTAGTGCATATCGAAAAGGATTACCTCCACTCTTAATGTTTCAAAGTGTACATATTCTTTGCAGATTCAATGTTTCATCTTGAAAAATGATCAAAATTTTAAATCATCACCAAAAATTAGAATTTAACAATCTTTAGTTTTATTGTACTTTAAGCTATAACTTTTTTTCATACATCATGTATATTATAACCCATTTATATGTGGTAAAAGACTCTTGAAGCTCTGAAATTTTGAAGCAATTTTGAAAGATTCTTTGAATTTTTAAAGTTTTAAAATTCCACATTTAAAAAAGTATGAATGTTTTTTGAATGTGGTTAATATGTTTTTATCATTTATATTTTTTTTCAATGAAAATTATTTTATTAATGTTTGATTTTGACTAATTATGTTTAACATCCGATGCCTTTTTTGGCTCCTAGTTACGTGTTTTGACCCATAATTTACAATTTTAAAAACTTGTAACCACTGCTTAAAAACAATTTTGACATTAAAAACACAATTTGAAAATATGTTTTAATGACGTATTTTGGGATATTTTGTAATATACACCTTAACATAATAGTATCAAGAAAGATTTAAAAGATTTTTAATGTTTTTTTGAAAGACCCTAAATATTCTCAGAGGAACTTGCCTTATATTTGTCATTTTTCCTATGTCTTTCATCAATTTCTCCTATTGGACAATTGTATTCAATCCAAAATTGATGCATGTGATGAAGCTTTCCAAGTAAGTTAGGGATGTTTCCTTTATCGCCTTGGAGTAAAAACTTAGTCAAAGGAGCCATTGAAGTAAATGGACACTCCTTAAAATTACATTTTTATTTGTTTGAAAAATCACAAGTTAAACATAATAGTTTGGATTGTCACAATGTTTTTTGGAATATTTTTCATTAATTGTAAATTTTACGTGCTCAAAGCTTGACACAAATCAAAAATGTTTTTGCATGCTCAAAGCACTCAAACCTCGATCTACTGGATAATTTCTGTTTTTTGCAAACATCCTTTTTTCTACCAAATGTGCACCATTCCTTCTTAAAATTATAAAGGATTTTAACATTGATGACTAGAAAGGTAAAAGGATTTGGACTCATGAATTTATTTTTTATAATTGATTTGAACACATTGGTTCAAAAGTGTTTTGCAACCTAAAAATTATGGATTTTGAAAATGTGCCTTTAACAAAAGTTGTTCATGTTTATGTGATAGAAAGCATGAATCCATAATATACATAATATAAAATCAATTTGTAATCAAAATGTATTTATAACTAAAATGTAATGTTAAAGAGGGTATTCAAAAGACAAATTTTTATAAACCAACATAAAAATGACACATGTCATGTGTAGTCCTTAGAAAAGGAAATAAGCTGTTGCATGAGCCTAAAGCCTAGAGTTAGAACTTGGGATGGTAAAATGGCTTTTCCTTTATACACATGTAAATAAAACCCAAAAACTTAATCACAAACTAAATGTTATACAAATAAATCGAGAAGCAAATATGGGGATGAATGTAAGCATTCATCTTCATTATGGTTGAATGTTTTTTTCATTCATTTAATGTATGGATGAAAAAAAGTTGAACTTACATGTTTTAATATATGGATGAATATTTAATTTATCATTAAGTTCTTATCAATGAAACTTTTTTTCCCCATAGCTTTAATTAACTAAAGCTTCATGAAACACAATTTAATTTTATGTGACATAACATTTGTTGAATAATATAATGTAAATTCCATTATGAATGTATTTGATGGTTATAGTTTAAAATGCTAGTATTTTCAATATGTCTTAACTATATTACTATTATCTTGTTAATATCCACCCCATGGTCATTGTTTAAAAAATAAAAATATAATATAATAATTATATATATATAATTTGGGCAAACTAACCGAATGTCGTTGACAACAATGGGTTTTTTTTTTCTCTCCAAAGGTCCCACAATTTCCTTCAAACTTATTTATAAATGTCATGGAAAACAATGAGATTTTTTTTTCATTTTTTTCCAAAGGTGCTACAATTTTCATCAAATCTAATTAATGTTGTTGACAATGATGGGTTTTGAATGCTTTAGATATTTTTAAATTGTTTATTGTCATTGATGACAATGTGGTTATTTCAATAATTAGTTACTTTCAAGGCACCTTATTTTTTTCACAAAATACATATATAATGTTGTTGACAACAATGGGGGAGGTTTAACATTCATCCCATAAAAATATTTTTTTAATTGCTTAACATTGTTGATGAAATATAATTCAAACTACAAGTGTTAAATAATCAACTTTCAAAATTGACTAAATGTTTTAGATTTAACAAGAGTGTAACACACAACATATAATTGCAAAAGTGCAATGACAACACAAAAATGAAAGACCTTCTATTGATTTAACAAGAATGCAATGCACAACATGACATAATTGAAAAGCTTATGATTTGGCAAGAATGTAACCCATAACAATAGATGAAAAATGTGGCACCTTAAGATGAATTTAATACAAAATATTCAAATCCCGTGTGCCCTATATTATGACATGTGGGCCAATTTAAATATGCCACGTGGCACCTTAAGATGAATTTAATACAAAATATTAATATTAAGTTGGTAGGTGCCTAGGTAGGTACATAAATAGGTGCTTAAAAACCTAGGCTACATACCTACATACTTATCTACTTAAGTAAAAATGTAGATAGGTAGGTTTACCTTCCTAGGCTAAATACCTACTCATATAAGTAAGTACTTAGGTAGGTTGGGACATAGGTTGACCTAGGTCGGTAGGTCATGCTATGTACCTACTTAGTTAGGTAGCTAAGTAGCTTGAAGAGGTTCAATTTAAAATTGAGCATAACTTTTTTTTTTGTTTTGGGTTAAGCCTTTTGATTAGCTCATCCCATGTGCACAAATTTCATAATGTGAAATTTAATGACCACATCCCTTGTTTATATAGTGTTCAAAATAGGAATAGAGAACAAACAATATGGGATAAGTTTTGAAGTTACAACTTCTTCACAAATTAAATTGCAATTCCAAAACTTTTTTCATGCCTTTTGTTTTTAGTTTTTAGATTTATAAACAATTCAAGTACATCACTCATTAGATAATTAGATAACCATTTAATTACTAATGATTAAATTTAACATATATTTAAAATATAAACTATACACTACAAATATTAAATATTCATTATTAACTATCTAAATAAATATTAACTAACTATTGTCATGCCCGTACATGGCCTCATACATGATGGCCAGTTACGGGCATGCCCATGTGCGCTTTTAGGGTTAATGTACGGTCTTAGGCGACTATACGTTATTAGGTACTTAAGATTTCAGTTGGTTGGCGGTAGTATAAAAGGCCAAGGCTTTCCTTTCTCTCTTTAGTTTTTCTAGAATTCCTTTGTCATGAGAGTTTCCTTCATAATAAGCTAGGATTTCTAGATGTTCACGGTGGAGGGAGCGCGCTACTAGTGTTGCTATTGGTGTTGTTGGAAGGAGCTTGTGTTATTCTATTTCTTACAACCAACAAAGCTGGGACGCTAGAGAGCAGGTTTCAAAACTTCTTTCTTTTTCCCTTTCTTTTTTTCTCTTGAAGCTATCGAGTAAAAAAAAAACCAAAAACAAAATAAAAACGTTACAGCGCAGTGTTGGCCAGGGCTCTAGCGTGCTGCCGGCCATCATAGCAGCATCGCAAGTTGTAGTCTGCTGC
>Ga0209611_10014303_pt1 | contig 10645 bp, 6 predicted proteins | sample S1TSphgellanicum_3_FD_187693 | JGI IMG/M metagenome (GOLD analysis project Ga0209611, IMG submission 187693) | Host-associated microbial communities from peat moss isolated from Minnesota, USA - S1T2_Fc - Sphagnum magellanicum MG (SPAdes) (version 2) | ecosystem: Host-associated > Plants > Peat... | reverse complement strand
TACAAAACATTTTTGTGTAGAACCTTGTAATTTCATTGAGAGTAGAAACTCAAATCTAAATGTGAATTCACCATTTCTTCATTTCCTACATTTAATTTTATTATTTTCATCTAATCAAGCTCCCACTATTTCACAAAAGAAAATATGATATGCATTGTGATGAGTTAATGTTGAATATTTTTCATTGTGTGTTACTTATTATTTGGGGTAATCCATTATGTGATGTACACCTAGTTGTGAATTGGTTGTAAATGTCCTATTAATGTTTGTTAGCAACGAGACCCAAAACAAAAATAGATTTGGGAACTTTTGACAAATATATTTTGCCCCAATTTTGTAAGCCTATTTGTTCACCTATCAGTTGAAGTCTTGAAAGAATTTATGTGGAAACATGAAGTCATAGTATGAGTTTGATAGGGCACAAAGATTTACATTTAGATTTGTTAAAATTTTAGCCTTGTACATTAGTCTTATTTCAAGAGTTTGTGTAGTAAAACCTTCCATGTGGATCTAATTTAATGATCTTTATGAAACTTCTTAAAATGCTTAAGCATGATGTATTTTGCATTCTTTTTTGACAAATTAACAACCAACCCCCTTTGAACATGACACATATTATTTAGAGATTATTTAACTTTCTAGGGAAAATATGGGAATGTGATATCCATAGGTGGAATGGTGGCAATAACCTGTGAGGTGGCAATTGGAATATTTCCCAATTTCATATAGACTTGGTGAAATATGTTGTCAAATTGTTTGCGAAAGATTGGGAAATTTGTTCCTTACAACATTTTTGTTTTCTTTTTTGGACAAGGTTACCAAAAGATTGATGAATTCATCAATTAACCTACAATGAATATTAAGAAGGTTCAACAATTGTTGCAGTGAGAAAGTTGGATGGATTAGTTTTTGCATCTTTTTTTAACCTTGTTTTCATCTAGTTATATTGTCCCCCACTGCTAGTAGACCATGGCATGTTCATTTGCATAATAAACATGTGAAATGGAAAATTGTACTCATATTGTCAATTTTTTTCCATTGACGCAAATTACTTGTTTTATATGTATTTTCAATTGAACATAGATGTTCAAATGATTTGAACATTTTGGTTCTTCTTGTTTTCCATATGTTGGGCTTGTTGATATGCATTACTAAACCCATGAAGTAACGATTTGTTGTTCATAAATGGAGTGTGAAATATTTTGAATGTGTTTTGAATTGATCAAGTATGGTTGTGATGTTACAAAAGTGGTGTGATTTCAATCTTGTTCTTATGATATTTCATCGATCATGTGTATATATCTAAGACACATATGTGGTAATCAACTAAATGAATGTATATGGTCATCTAAGTTTTTATCATGTATCAATATTGACCTAGAACATAAACACTTGCAATGGATTATATTTAAATGATAGGATGACTATAAAAGAGTATGGCATTATGTTGGATGGCAAAAGACCTATCAAGGAATTAAGGTGTGTTTGACATGTGTTATTGGAGGTAATAGTAAGGGTCGATGTGCAATGAAAGAGAGGATAGAATAAAGAATGAGAAACTGATGAAGATTAATTGTGTGATAAAAATAATGTACACACAAACATCGTAGCAAATGATGTCTCCGAATGGGACTTAATTGATCCATTTCAACCTAAAGAAGTTTATCAACATTTGTTCATGGGTTAAACTTAAATGCATGTGACACCAATGGCTCAAGTGCCTATGGTGTTTTACGACATAAATTTGGTAATTCAAGAATTCATGGTTGGCGTACATGTGGATTGAATAGTAATTTGCCTATGGAACATATTCAAGAATTTAAAGTTCATGCATTGATGTCTCCTACAATTGGATTGCACCAATCAAGTCATAATATGCAAGCCAATGTGTACAATCAATTTGGAGGCTTGTTTTACAACCCATATTCAATGCAGTAATTTCATCCTAGTGCCAACAAGTTGAACTTTAACATTCATAGAATTGCATTTGATTGCCATGTCATGCCAATTATACCAAATTGGATGGTACCCTAGGATTTTCAAATACCATAATAGATAGGAAGAAGCAAGGATGCACATGAGAATATATAATGATGTGAGGAAATTCAAGCAAACACATGAACACTAACAAACATTTGTAATTGAAAAACCATTTCAATTGAAATGGATTTTTTATTAAATGAAGCTTGGCCAAGTGTTGGATTAGATCATTTTGCAATTGAAAGTGCAAGCTTTCATTTTCCATATCTTTTGCACCTCTTTTTCTTCAAATGTTAAGCCTCTTTTTGGGGTGGCACATTTTATGGCTTGGGTTGTGGTACATTATTTTGTAAGTCATATTCAACTATCATGTCATGGAAGATGATACACACATACATAATATGTGTGATGGTCATAGTGTCCCCATTGTCTCACCAAGTTTTGAATGATTGCAAATTGAGACTACAAAATGACAAAACACCTCTTTACATCTTTTTGTACAACCTTTTGTTTAATGGCAAGAAAAACACATTTTTCATCTTGAGGTTCATGAACAGTTTCACAAAACAAGACCAAAATAAATCTCAAATGTAAATGAATAGTACATGGGGTACAAATTTTTATTCACCTCATAAGCTAACATCCGTCAAGCTATGGTGCATTTTTAAAGAGGAAAGAGGTCAAGGACACTAATGCAATTAGATTTTTGGACAAAACAAGTTTCCAAATCACATACCGAATCAACAATTTGCAAAAATTTGGCCTTGACATTCAAAACCTTTGCCAAAAATGCTCCTCACTATAAACATGGCTAGGGACAAAATAACCAACCACAACCCCCTAAATGCTTAACCCTTTCTACATCCTTTTTAATAATATTGGAAACTAAATATTTTGGGCCAGTTCCTATTCATCAATGAATGGGATCACAAAATTAATATCTGAATTCAAATTAATTCACATTCTTAAAAGCATTATAACAATCTAGTGTGAGACTAAACAAGTGTTATTTGAAGGTGGGTCCAAAGTTTCACTCACCAAAAAACACTCAAACATGACACTCACATATGTACCTTAATTTAATTAACACTCACCATGATAAGTTAGGTATTCATTCATCAAATTTAAAAACATAACCCCAAGGGCGATGGGTCAATGGTATAGCCCAAATTTGTGTGGGAAATGGAAATTTAAGTTTGGCTAATTGGATGTGTAAAGTAACACCCAAGGACTAGGGCATTCCCCAAGTAAGTGCCCTGCATTACCTTGCATAAAAGACTAGGATGATTTTTTTTCCCTTTTTTTCAACATGTGTTTTGTTTTTGGAAATAACATACCTTTTGCAAAATATAAATTCCTCTTGATAACATGCCCTTCATATACATTTAAAAGATTATGCTAGTGTTTTACAAATTAAAGGTTATACTTTCAACTTCAAAAACTAAAACATTGAAATCATAACCTTTTTCATATGAGGATTATACACATTAAATCTTAGCTACTACAATAAAGATGTGCATAAAGTTGCCCAAAATTGGGACAAGAACCTTAACTTTGGGCAAAATGTGAAACTAGTTGTTAAACTTGGCATGAAGTTGTTGCAAATGAAAAAAAAGAAAAGGGGTGAAAGTCATAATTACACCAAAATTAGTGCATTTCCAAGTTTGGATGAGAAAGGTTATATGTCCTCAAACTTCATGTAACAAAAACAATCTTGGAAAATTTTATATAGGTGTGGTTGCAACTTTTGGTTTCATTTGTTTGTTTCAAGATAGTTCCATGTGATAGAAGCAATGTCAAAGAGTTTCAAATAATGTTTGTATTAGTTTCAAGGTTTATTTCAAAAGAGCTTTAAAATTACATTTCATGTTTTCAATGTTGGAGAGTTTCAAAAAGTGGGTTGCAACTTTTATTTTCAAGTTTTGTTCCAAAAGAAATGGTGTGAATGGGGGAGGAAAGAGATGGCATGAAAAAAAGGGTAGAGCCTTTAGTGAGATCATGAGCTTCAAAGACAATCACATGTTTGTTATAACATCAATAGAAGGAGACGAACATGCATTTGTTGCAAAAATATTTAAAGTTTAGAAGGTTGAGTGGTGGCATCGAGGTTTCACAAAAAGAGGGCAATCGTGGAACATGCATTGTCAAAAGAGAAGGTGGCATGGAATAGAGGTCATCTACAAATGAAGATCTACCACTTTCTTTTTCTCTCAATAATTTATTTTGGTTTTGCCTTGTTTTGCCATCATTCTATCTATTTGCTTATGTATCTTTTTTGTCTTTCTTCTTTTTGTTTACCATGCATTTAAAAAAATTATTTCTTTTTTATTTGGCATTTTTTCCTTTCACTGGTAATTTATTATTATTTTATTTTCTCTCTATCTACCGCACTCTCTTTACTTCAATTGGTTTCTTGTTGTCTATCAATTTCATACCTTTCCCTTTTTTCAATTTCCCTTTTCTTTCCTTTCATTCTTATTCTTTATCTTTTTACTTGTTTTTATCTTTTTTCCTTCATTTTTTTTGTTTTCTCTATCTACCACTTTTCCCCTCTCCCTTGCCTAGCCTCTTTGGCATTTTTTAATATATGCCAATCTCCTATCTTTCTATATGTTTGCCACTTTCTTCTTTTATTTGTCTATTATTTTCATTATTTTCAATTTTCCTTCTACACGCCATTTGGTTTTTTTTTGTTTTCTTAATGTACTCACTATCCTTCTTTCATTTATTTTGTTTTAAAAGTTTTTTCTTTTTGTCAATCACCCTTTCTGTCATTACATGTTTCCCTTGATGGTGTTCTTGCTTAAAGGTATGGCAAAGTTTAGTTTGGACCCATTCCTTTAACAAGAGAGTAAGTCCGAGGTAGTGGGCACTAACATAAGCCAAAGGATTATCCAAAAGAGAACGCCTCAAGGTACATGGTGAAGTTCCTACATTTGAGTTGCATGGCAACCTCTTTCAATCATTGGTCACAACAAGGATGTTGTATGTAACGAAGACAAGGAAAATCTAACATAATTAGCTCCTAACGCAATGTGAAAAATAATGTACCAAGATTACAAGTTAAAATCCTTAATCCAAATTTTTAATTGGAGATAATCAAAGACAAATTACAAAATACATGGTCAAGAACTTACTACAAGACATTAATTTCCTATAGTTGGGCATTTGTTATTGGAACCTGGTTCAATTTAAACACAATTCAAAAACACTTTGTGTTTAGGGGGTTTATCCCCTTGGTGTGGCTCTAGATTCTTTACTTTTGGTGTTTTTAAATTTTAGAACACAAAAGAAAAACATGATTGTTGTTTTATATTTTGGCTATGTTTTTTGAACTTGGATTTTTGTAAGGTGCAAGTGAATATGACTAAGGATGAGGTGTTAGCATGGCCATTACTTAGGATCAATTTGTTTGATTGGAAAATTTGATCACAACTCAAAAGTTGGAGAAAAAAAGCAAACAAAAACACTACATCGCACAAGTTTAGTCACACATCTAGGATCAAATCTTTATTTGGGATTCTTTTGTGGAGCTGAAGATTTGTCAATTCCATTAATGTTCCCCATGATGCACATGTGTTGGGGGCAAAACACCATGTGTTATTTTTTTCAATCCACTTGAAATGGATTCATTAATTATAATTACATATTCCAATTCATATGCCTAGAGCCACATGGAGCAAATGAAAGACTTGATTTTCAAAATGGAAAGGCTAGATGCAACTATATCTTCCCTAATCATTCATGTTGGCTAAAGTGGCACTAAATTATTTAATAAATGTTTCAAAGTTGTTCAAAAGTGGAAATTAGTGTCCCCAAAAAGGTGCAAACCATGTTAAAATCATGCCTATTAACAACATGTTGATTCAATTTGGGTTGGGCCATTTAGTAACAATGGGGTTGAAGTTGAATAATTGGGTGCATTTGGTTGACAAAACCTCAAAACTTTGACCAAGTTCCATTCATTAAGACCTACCTATTATTTACTTACTAGTCTATTGCCTATACCTTTTCACCTCCCTACCTACATACCTACTTATGTTTTTCACCTTCGTACGACCTACCCACTTACCTACCCATTTACCTACATATTATCTACTTACCTATCCACCCACTTACCTACTTAATTTTAACCATTAGGTGCACATCCCATACACCAAAACTTGAAACATTTTCTTAGTTCTTTCTTCCCTAAAGAAGCCAACAACTAATGTAATAGGCGGTGGCTACCACAACGCCAAATCCTATTATCCCTCCTAGTAGAAACATGTAAACTTTTATTGTTGTGACTCTAACCTTGAGTTCACAACCAAAGCTAAGGAATGAAAAGGGAAACGAATTAAAAGAATGTACCAAGATTCAAATGCACACTCACAAGTGTGGGAAAGTGCAAGGAAGTGAATCCCAACATTTTCAAATGTTTTCATGCTTTGGGATTGGTGTCCCATAAGGTTTTGAATAGTTGGGCCAAAAGTGTAAATAACAAAACTTGTTCAAATCAGGTCTTTTTTGGATTGTTGGAATTTTTTTAAAACACAAATATCAAAAGTGTGCTCACATTTTCCAATTGGAAATTTGAAGCTCAAGTTATGATCAAAAGAGTGGTCAAGAATCAAATTGACAATTTGATTCTTGACCATTAAAACTTGGGAAATGAAATTAAAAACACTTTTGATTATAATGTGTTATATGTTTTTGGAACTATCTCTTTAAATGTTATTTTCAAACTTTAAAAGCTTTTCACTTAAAGTTTTTTGTGTAGGACTTATGAGCCCACAAAATTGTGAAACTCGTAACTTAACAAATTGAGAATTTTCAAGACTCCCATTTTGGAGTCTTATGATTTTTTTCATTTCAATGTAACATAAAGTATGTTGTATAAGAAATAATGGTGTCCAAGTTGTGATGAATCTTGTGAAAGTTTATTGCCTATGGTTAATCCATGCACCATTTTCACTCCAACTTGAATTACACTTTGAATGCATATTTTTGTGAACTTTTATAATCCCATTTGAAGCTCTCATCACCCTTCTTTCTTTTGGGAGTTAGGAAACACAATTCAAGTTTGCATTTCAATGAAAGATTGAAAATTAATTAGTTTTCACCCTTAATACCACTTGACAAACCTAAAGGTGCATCATTTACAACTCCTTAACTATATTTAACTAAAATTAATATCAACCTAGTAGAAAGGTATCCATGTAAAGGTGTATCAATTTTGTGACATTACATTTCATTCATTCACCTTCATGTCTTGTAATTTGGGCTTTACTTTACTAATCTAAAGTTGTGGGATATACGATGTTCTTGGAAGGGTTTAGGCTATTGTTAACACCAAATTTTAAATATTTGATACACTACTCTTAATATCATTATCATTTGCAAATGAAATCAATATTACAATTCTAATTTGTGTAGACATGTAATTTTATTGATACCGTAAACACAAGGTTAAATGTGATTTGTAAATTCCTTTGTTCGTAATCAAATTCCCACTATTTTCCAAAAGGAGACACTAGGTTTATAACATGATGTAATAAATATCCTTTCTTATGGGTTTCACATATGAGGTAATTTTTTATACAATTGATGTAAGCATTTGCCACATTATAATTCATTCGTAATAAAATAAAAGAACAAAGGATTACATGTTTGGTTGGGAGAATAATATTGCAAACTCTACCAAATATGTTTGCACCCAAATTCTAAAAGTCTACTAGTCTATGTATTAGTTTTCATATTATGGTTTCATGACATGATATTATAATAAAACATGAAGCCACAATATGTTTTAACTTGAGTTATTGAGATGTAAAGATTTAAATTTACCATTCATTGAAGATTTTCCTTTGAATCAATGGAAAGTTTCACCTTAAGGTTTATCCTAATGTATTTAATCACGAACATGGATATTTACCAATATTCATGAAAGTTTTTCAATAGAGCTTTAAATCTTGAAATTATTTCATGGGCTCCAAATATTGCAATATGTATGATGGATAGATTAGTAAAAACTAAGAGCATCTCTAGTAGTGGGAGCCATTTGTTCCTCTATCAATGTTTATCACATCTAAGGATTTGCATTAATTATTTTCCCTCCCTACCCATAACCCTAAAAAACAAGCTTTCATAGGGTGAAACAATGTTTAAATGTTGCAGTCAAGGCCAAACATTATAAGCGGCCAATGAAAAATAATCATTTTAGCATCCCATGGTTCTACCAACTATGCCATAATGTGACCCTTTAGTAAGTCAAACCCAAATCATGTCTCAAAAACACCACAACATGGCATAATTTCATCTAAGATTTTGGTGTATAGTGCCACCACTGGAGATGCTCCAATAGAAGAAACCATATGTAACTAACCACCCAAAACATTCAAAGTTTTTATGCATTTTCTAGATATCTATTACAACACCTAGTGTCACTTTTCATAGATTTGAAGACTACTCTCATTAGTGCCCTAGTTATCCACTATTTAGTTGATACTAATCAATGCAATATATAGTCTACACACAACCTTTAACAAGTCAATTAATTTGAATGTATCAACATGAGATCCTTGCCCACTTCTTGACCCATTGGCCTTCTTTTAAGAATAAATGAATGTAACATATTTTAAAAAGAATACTGAATGAAAAGGATACAAATTAGGCTCTTGTGATAAATTAACATTTGGAAACTATAAGAACAAGAAATTTGTTTTCCTTGTTGTCTCCCCCTCTAATTTACATCCTTCAAAATATGATAACATTGTTCAACAATACATTGATGATGAAGCGAAAGAATGATTTGCTTGATTTGCATTGTTAACAATTGTAGTGAGCTTGGGGATGGATCATGAAGTTGTTTCTACATCTTCATTGTCCTATGGTTGGTGAAAAAATGAAAAATAAATATTTGGTAAGAAGATGTAAGAATGGTAAAAGTAGTATGGTATGTTGAAAAGAATGTTATCTATTTAACTCTAAAAATGTTCTTAAAAGAACCACTAACATAAGTAAAATGGATTTACGAATTCATGTTACTATAGCCATGGTTAGATGACCTTAGATACTGAAATGCTAATTAAAGATGGCAAGAATAGAAAAAGGATGAAAAAGATTTGAAACTATGATTATTTTTAAATAATGAATTTGTGATTAAAGCCATCATCAAGTGCCCAAGTTTATGCACTAACTTAGACAACACACAAATTACGTGCAAAAATTGACCTCCAATGACCATTTGCTTACTTTAAAGTTATCCATGGTAACAAACAAGACTATCTAAAATGTTAAAAGGTTTAACATGATAGCAAAGGCTTATAAATTTGTGTTTATGGATTGTATTTTCTAGGTGGAATCCATTGTTATGATTTATGAATCTTTATTTTCAATATATTTCTTTCTTTGTTTTTGAATTTTTTGATATCATTCTCTATCAATATAAGGGGGTCCAACTCACAAATGTTCAAGGAACTTGTTGAATCCTCTCTTTCATCACCCCTTGCATCAACCATTATGTTGTCATGTTTTCCAAATTCAAATTTCCTTATATCCATGCTTGCATTTACTTTTGAAGTTTTTCTTTGTTGGAAGCAAGTTTGAAATATTAACAAAGTGTTTAATTAGCTCATTTATGGCATTTGCATGAAGACAAAGTGAAACTTTCAATCAAGAAATTTTTTCAATTGGGTTCCTACCATTTCCAACCAATTCTTTTTTCTTAAAGCTTTCTAATGGAGGGGAAAACTCTTCAATTTTTGTTTCCACAAATCTTTCCCCAAGTTACTTCTTCATTAGAATGTTGTGACATGTTAATCCATGGTCTCCTTCACATTATTGCCTATCCATTCATGAGTTGTGCTAAACTTCTACATGTCCATGAACATATTTTGAGTTTTCCAATTTATTTTTGGTCTAAATCCAAATGTTTCATTGGCTCCAAATATTTTATCAGTTAATATAAAAAATCCAACAATCTAAACTACCATTTTGTTACAACACATTATCATTTGTCTTTCAAGCAATAGATGAAATTATCTATATTGTGTGGATATAGGATAGGCGATCAAAGAAGACAATTTTCTTCAAGCAATGGACATTGTGTCAAGTAGCTTGCAAACACTCCATGATTCCACCCACCATTACACATTGCAAAATAAGATTGTTATATTTAACCCCACACATACATATTTCTACCTTTGTTGAAAATTACTTTATTCTCCAAGCTAATTGATGTTTGTATCTTCCATGTGCTATTATTTATTCATGCTATGATATTCAACTACATTTCAACTACACACTAATCAACATTAAATTTTAACATTTAGTTCTTATAATTAATTTATGCCTCATGTGCATCCAAATAAAATTTAGTTTGGCATTCAAAGGCATTTTAGTGTTATGGACCGACTACAAACAAGTGGAGAATTACAAGACAAGACAAACTTTATTGATCCATCAACTGGTGTTGATATGCTGAAGGGTTGTTCCCAAGACTATCTCCTTTTATAACCCTGAACCATACTAGTCCCAAAATATCCTAGGCCATGATATTGCCAAAAGTATCCCAAAATATCCTAAGCCATGATATTGCCAAAAGTATCCCAAAATATCCTAGGACATGACATTGCCCAAAAGTATCCCAAAATATCCTAGGACATGACATTGCCCAAAGTAT
>Ga0209611_10014301_pt1 | contig 10646 bp, 8 predicted proteins | sample S1TSphgellanicum_3_FD_187693 | JGI IMG/M metagenome (GOLD analysis project Ga0209611, IMG submission 187693) | Host-associated microbial communities from peat moss isolated from Minnesota, USA - S1T2_Fc - Sphagnum magellanicum MG (SPAdes) (version 2) | ecosystem: Host-associated > Plants > Peat... | reverse complement strand
CTTAACTTACCAGGTCTTTGTAATATTGGCAAGATTTTCCACCGCTTGCCATGGCCAGCCTTCATTTTGGGATTCTCAGCCTTATTTACACTGGGCTTAGTCTGTCTCCACTTGTGGACATTTACGACATGTGTGAATACAAGTTGTGGGGCTTTTGTTTTTACCCCAGACAAAGTCATGCATAGCATGATTCTTGGCTGGAAGACCGACATGATGGGGCTGATGCTAGCCTTTCAATTCACAAGAATATTAAGGGTTAATGTCAGCATCACTCAAGGCCAAAAAAATTCCTCATTTTGGCCCAACACCTCTTTTCCATCCACCAAAATCAACTATAGGATATCCTCCTCTATCACCATACATTGTAGAACAATAAACAAGGCATCACAAACATGCTGGCCCCGCCAATAGATAAGATGTTGTACATCTGCCTACTGTGTCCACACTCTGAACACCCAAACAACCAATTCCAATCTAAACAATCTAAACACTTTCACCAAAGAATCCACTTCACCTAATGTGAAACTGATTCTGATAAGATAAAACTTCCAAAAGTTGTATTCAATTCTATAGTCCTTGTCCCTGTGGGGAAGAGCCCAACAAAATTGTCATAGTAGTGTTCAAAGACAAACCCAGTGGGTTGAACATGCAAACTGATTCCCACTGGATGAAAAGTGAGACACCTAAAATAATAGGTTGTAGGAATCTACTGATTTTAAAAAAGAAGTTGGCATCAAACCTTCATGTAGTTGTTACATATATTCTTGCATAAAGTACTCCTAGAAGTTTTGTACTATATTGCGAGGGCAGCTCATTTATCTATGAAGGTTATTAGTTTGTTGGTCTTGCCTACTGAGGCAAGGATACTGTGTTTAAATTCATTATAGAGTATAGTAGCTTAAGGGATTTTGGCCCCTAGGGAATAGGTCTATTTTTATATGAGGATTTTTGAAAGTTGATATTTTGGCTTGTATTGAAACTCGAGATTAGTTATATCTAGTTATAATATATTGAAGGATTTTGGTTTTTTTTAGAGGATTTTTTGAAGATTATATTTTTGCATGGTGAAATATTTCAGTTTTCAGAATGCATTAGGATACATTTTAATGTAAATGGCAAGGCGATAGTGTGACACACCCCTTGTTTTCAATTGTTTGTTTTGTTGTCATGTTGAGAGCTTCCAAGCAATGGTGCCTCTTGCCGTGCTCTTGGTACCATGGGAAAGCCCTGGATAAGTATTGGTGTATTGAGTTAGTTTCTTAATGTTTGAACCAGTGGTAGACAAGTTGTTGAATATTGAACAAAATTTCACGGAAATTCTATTTCAATCAAAACTAAAAATTACAGAGGAACTTTTCCATGTTCTTGGTGTTGTTGAAAGCCTTCAGTGAATAGTGTTTAATGAAAGTGATTTAAAAAAATTAGACCTAAAATTGTGGGACAATGTGAGTTTTAAGTACTTTTTTTCATTGAAAATTCAATTGTATTACCAAAAAAACGTTTTGGAATGAAAAATTAGTTGAGTAACCAGTTCACACTTGGCCCAAGGGGAGAGGTTACAACAGTAGCTTTGACATCCCTGCAGGAAAAGAGGAAGGATCCTATTAGGAACAGGAAGGACCTTATTGCTTATGGTAAGATCCCTACCAATCCTAAATCATAGGTGACAGATCTGTCCCACTCTTGTTCTTTCATTCTCTGGTATGTTTAGCCTAGGCTATTATTTTGAGAATCCCCTCACCTGGAGGCTTAACCCTACATATGCCAGGTTTGGGTGTTTTATTAAATACCATTGTACATGGGCAACTTTGGCACAAATTAAATTATTTTTTATTTTCTCAAACTTAAGAAAAGTTATTTTCTTTCAATGCACTAGTTAACCATAACAGTTGTAAAAAACTGTGTAATATTATGGGCTGCAAAACCAAGGTGATGGGCTTGACACGGGCCTCTGACTTCATAAGGCCGCTATACATTAAAGCTGGACATGCTTCACCTCAATGTTCCAAAACTTTCCTCATTTCCAAGAAAGGCAAAATTGGCCCCCACAATTCTCTTACAACGTCACTGAAAATTCGGTTCACTATATGCTCCCTGCAGATAGATCCCTGCAACCACATGGACCTTATGCTTTCTGGTTTGAAGTGTCAACTTGCAGGTCACTTCAAAGCCCCTAAAAACATTGCGGGTATCAGTGTTGCATCCCACACAGGACCCTCAAATACAGCCCTTAGGTCTCTTTGGACTTGATCAAATATAGCACGAGTCATGGGTTCAAACTTGCATGTGAACAGCAGGACAAATATATATACAATGTCTTGTAAAGTGCAGAACGAAAAAGTTCCATAGGACATCTCACTGAACACAGCAAAGTCTGTAGGGGTGGTCTGTGGGAGTTTTCAGGATTCTGGACTTGGTGTATCTTTTGCTGAGTCAAACACCACCCTTCGGTCTCTTTGGACTTGTTCAAATAAAGCACGGGTCATGGGTTCGAACTTGCATGTGAACAGCAGGACACAACACACACACACACACATATAAGATTCTTTTGTCCTGTAAAGTACAGAACGACAAAGTTGCATAGGACGTCTAACTGAACACCAGCAAAGTCAGTAGGGTGATGTATAATGGCCTTCACTGTGCCCCCTAGGAGCTTTTGGTGTAGAGGAATGACTGAGGCAGTGGGCATTTTCGAAATTCCAAGAAGGACATGAAAGGAGTTGAGGTTTAGAGTAGAGTATTCTCTGTCCTAGGTCCCAAGTCAGGGAATATTCTCTTGGGCCTGGGGTGGAACCTCATAAGATTCCCTTGGACATGGCGCTAGACATTTTACAAGTTATGTTAATGTCATGTCCTACACCTTGCATGGTTTTTTTCTTGGGCCTTTGGTAACCTAGGGTCAATGGGAACAAGTATTGGGAATGAACCTAGATATTTAATCATTACCATATAAGATACTTAAATTTTGTGGTAAAAGTTTAAAGGGCCCTTCTTTTCGAATTATGGAGGACTCTTTAGTGAGAGATAATTCATTTATTATCAACAAATAGAAGAAGAAAAAAAGAAATGTGAATTGTGACATAATTTCATGTTTATGCATATATATGTAAAATAAATGAAAATGCTGTTGTTCATCCATTCACCTAAAAACATAAAATCTATAAATGTGATATTATGGATACAATCAACTACAAAGTAATTTTTTGTGGTCATGTTGAAATTAGCCACCAATTTCAGTTTCAACATGACACTTATCCAAAAGTACACTTGCTCCATGAAAAGGATAAATGTCAATTGTTTTTTATTGGCATGCTAATAGAAATTCAAATGCAAACGTCACATAAAATGCAACTGGGAGCCTACATGTTGCTTGGCTTGGGAGCCTTTGAAATAGGTGGAGGTTCCTTGCGTAGAACCAACTATCTAGATTGGAATAGCCTTTTGGCTATTGCTTCCATAAAAGATTCTGCCTCTCTAGTTATGTACATTTGCAAACTGATTATTACTACATGGCTATGGTGAAGGGACATAGCAAACTATGTCGACCCCATAGCCTACCATCCAGAGGTTCTCCAGCTGCACTTGGTGTTCACCTAGGATAGCCTCCCGGCTTTCATTTCCTGTGCATACATCATCAGGATAAAACCTCAGATATGACTTTTCATCCCTTGAGAGAGGAGGTTTACATGAGTTTTCATCCCTTGAGAGAGGAGGTTTACATGAGTTTTCATCCATATATAGGAGCCCAGTTACATCATTTTACATCCATTGACAAGAGGGTTCCACTGTCGCTCTTGAACCTCTGGATAGTAGGTTGTGTCTAATTTCAGCTCAAGATTGCCAGTTTTTTATGATACCTTTGATGCTCCCATGCTTAATCTATTTCTGGGAATGAATGACCGATTGGCAATCGTAAGCAACAATGAAATGCCCCTATTTGATGGGCAAGTCGTTGGGGAGAGGGGTGGAGAGAAACCTTTTCATAAATACCATAGTACCTGATACCATAGTGCATTGGCGGCTTTGACACATGTTTATTAAATAAATAAATTTTTAATGTTCCATTTTGCAAAACAAATATTTCAGAACATTCCAAGAGATTTTCATTTTTCTTTACAAAAGATTTCTCTTTGAGAAAAATATTTTTGAGGATTTCAGCATTTCTAAAAAAATAATATAATTTGTTTTGAAACCAACAAAAATATTATGATATTGTAACTTGTTGAATCAATTCCAAAACACCTATGCTCTAGAATAAAATGCTTTATAATGTTTTTCTTTATCTCATGGTTTCAATTGTAGTTGAAAACCTGATTCTTTTATTCTTTTACGGTAAAAAAAAGAAACACGTGTTACAAAAATTCCACCAAATTGGCTTTGAACACAAACTATATCTAATGAAAAGTTTTATTTTCCTCTTCAAAAGTTAAAGCTTATTTTGTAAATAATATTGCATATTTTCAAAGGTTTTGACCTTGCCTTGCCCCCTAAAAACATCCAAACCTCATCCCACCATTTTCAAAGGGGAGAGGAATATGTCCACTATCCTTCTCACCTCATCCCACCTTAAAAACAATTCACTTGAAGAGGGAAAAAAATTGTTTAACCTTTTCTTCCCCCTAAACCTACACTTATAATTTATAATATTATCCATTCAACCTACTTTCATTACCTAGCCCTACAAGCATTCAATCCTCAACCCCTCCCCATCTCACCCCAATCAAGAAATAAGGTTCCCTTTGACAAATGGAAAACCTCCCCCTTTAAACCTACACAACCTTATCCATTTAGCCTACCTTGATTATTCATATTTTATACTTGCTTGGGAGGAGTTTCCACAATGCTTCTATTTCAAGTTTGGGATATTTTGGATAGAGCCAACAAACTGGAGTCCAATTCATGCTTGAAAATAAACAACAAAATTTAATTGAAAGTTAATCCAAAGATAACAAATCATCATCATGATCAAAGCGTCCAATGCTTACATCGCACACCCATGCAACATTGAATTATCGTTCCTTCTCTTGTTGAAAGTGCACACCCATGCAACATTGAATTATCGTTCCTTCTCTTGTTGAAGCTTTCATTTTTTTTGGAACATGTTCAAGTTATTTTGTTCTTTTTATGGCACATTCAAGCTCTCACATACTTTTTGTGGCATGTTCAAGCTTTCTCAATCTCTTTGTGGCATGCCCAAGTTCCTTCATTCTCGTGCACTCAAGCTCAATATATATTCATTCATTTTTTTAAAAACAATAATTAACACCTTGTCATGGCACCACCATTAGAGTTGTTGTTGTTAATGAATTTTCTCCATTTTTTTTTGTGTTTATAGAAGTTGTTTTGTCTATGTTTTGAAGTTGAAAGTGAGACCATGAAAGCGATGACATTTCTAATAAAGGATTTCCTAGCATTCAACACTAGATTGTCAGTTGAAAGGTTAAATGATAGTGTTTTGAGTCATTAGATTTTTGTGTGATTTTGATTTTTTGATGATGAAGGAAGTTAAAGATTGGGTCAAAGCTTAGAGTACCACTTGATATTTGAACTTCCTTATGACTTAATACAAGAATTCAAGGGGGTTGAACATTTTCAAGACACTAGAAAAATTGTCTTGCAAATAACAGAGATGTTGCAACCTTTGGTTAAAAAATGAAACACCACATATAGGTGTGTAATTCCTGTTGGCATCATAATTGCATCCTTGGAGCTTGCTTGCAAAACCGACTACCTTCAATCTAGCAAACTTTTTGTGATTCGCAAATCCTTTGTGAACATGCTATTAATGTTGTGTTTGGGAACCCAATTCAATGGCGACAAGGTGAAGATTTGTCAAAGGTGATGCTGGGCTTCAAGGATTAGTGTGGCCCCCCTTCTATTCATGGTGCAATTGATTATACATAAATTCACACTTAGGCTCCCAAAGGAGCTTTTACTACATATTTCTTTTCTTACAAATCCAAAACTCATAGCATGTAACTACAAATAGTTGTTTATCATAAGAAGCAATTTTGAAATTTTTTGTGGGATTATCGAAATCTATGATGATTTGAAAGTTTTTCGATTATTTGGCCTTTGTAGAAAAGGCAACTTATGATGGTTTTTCCAATCTTGAACACAAATCATAGGATGACATTCACCCATACATCATTAAGGGTAAAGGCTATCCACTTTTGCTTTCAGTCATGATCCCTCATTAGTAAAGTGTGAACATTAAGCACACATTTTTGAAAGAATTATACAATAGAAATCTTTCTAGAGGGAGGAATGCGGCGGAAAGTGTTTCTAGGATGTCAAAAAAGATTTTTAAAATTTTTTTGTTCAAAAAAAATATTAATATTGTCTTCATTCTTCATGTTAGATGTTGCTTACTATATAATTTGATATTGGATGGGAAGGATGTTCATTGTTGATGTAAATACAATAATGTTATAACTAGATCATGGATATCAACAAGGTGGAATAGGGTGTAAAAATGATAAGACAAATCCATAATTCATTGAGGTGAAAATAATTTTAGAAAGTAATGAACTTTTGAAATCTAGCCAAAGATTAACATTTCACTTTTAACACATATCTAAAGAACAAATGAGCACATACAAAATGAGCAAGCCAAAATATTGTTAAATGTAATGTTCAAATGAAATTGAAATGTTGGACTCGATGAATTGTTCGACTATTTTCTTCAGGTACAATGTTGTTTAGTTTCGCATTGAAATGGAGACTGTTGACATGTTTAATGTTCAATATTGTTTTCATCATCACAACTCAACAAATATCCTACAAATCATTACTAGAAATCATTTCCTTCTTCATTACAAACTACAAATTTGAAGCTTGAAAAATATTTGAACTTGGTAATAACAAAAGAAGAAGATTTTTTAACAATTATGTATTTTGTTAAACATGTGTAAGGATATGTTTTGATGTGTTTTGAGGATGGTAGTTGCTAAAAACACTTATGTGTTTGGATTTGTTATAGCAAATTGATTCCAATTGATTGGAATTTTATTTTTTCAAGTTCAACATTACATCAAATATCCATGAATGTTTAATGAAATATAATCTTCATTGCTATTATTTATTTCAATGTTGCTTAATTAGCTTTCCAAATTGTTTATTTCAATCTTGAAAATTATGATTCTAGAAATTTTCATGTTCTTGTTTAGTTCAATGAACAAATGTTGATTCTAAAGTTCTATCAAGTTCAATGCTCAAATGGTAGATTGATTGAAATTGATTAGAACTATTCTTCTTCAAGTTTAATGTGACATCAAGTATGTAATTGAAATGAAGGATGTTCAATGGAAGGTAAGGTTGATTCTTACTATTTAATTCAATAATGTTGTTTAGTTTAATCAAATTGAAGTGTTGATTTGAAATTCCATCAAATGGAAAATTATTTTTTTCCAACCAATTGCTAGTTGTAATTAATCTTCATTTTGTCTTGATTATTTAACAATGCCAAATCATCAGAAGAGGACTTAAACATGATTGGTGAAGGCCTTTGTGATTGTTCTTTTATGAAGGCATTATGACACATTACATAACTAAATTTTGATCAAATTTTTACCGTATTATTGTTCATCTTATGAACTTTCTTGTTTCTTTCCTTCAAATATTTGAAATGCTTGAATGTCATTTCATGAGACTTGGTCTTGTTCTTGTCAATTTCAAATTGATTTGTGTTGATGTGGTCCATGGCATCCATGATAATCAATTTTTATTTTATTAGTGGCTCCAACAACTAATAAGAACATTGATAATATTTTTCTTTTTGACTCTACTCCTTCCAAAAGTTATATAGTTGTTACTTTAAGTGTTGGATATGTGTTGGGTCTTGTAGGTGTCATAGAATTATGGAGGTTCAACATTACCTAATCCAAAGGATTATGAGAATTCAATTAGGTTGATTACATTATCTACAACAATCCATGATTGTTGTGCTAGTTGAATTGAAAAGCCTCGTGGCTCTTGTGTGGAGCATCATTTTTTCCCAACGACTCATGCAAGAAAGATTGGCTAGGGTTGTGTAGGAAAATGTTTTTTCTTTTTTTGTTTATGTTGTACATAGATTCCATCGACTTCTACCTATAGATTCTTCAAGTGGATTAGAACATTAATGTTGTTCTCCCCATGGAAAACCTCAATTGCATTATAACAGTCTTCATTTAATCATTTTGGCAAATGAAATTTGTCCCATCCTTTGTTGCCAAATCCTAGTATGAAATGTTATGACTAATGCATTTGTAGTAATCAAATATCTTCTTATAATCGCCATTAATGTAATTCCACTTGTCTTTGCACATCTTGCCAATTTTTAGAGTTTTTAAATGTGTGATTACTTGTAGGTCCTCTAATAATTTGTTCCATTACTAAGTTATAAGAAATCATGTTTGCTTATGGATCAACAACTTCTTTCAAAGTTATGTGCTCCTTGTGTTTATAATTAATTAGGGCCATCACTTCTTCATGATTCCAATTCATGTTGTGCTAATGTCAAGGACCTTTGTTTTTTCTACTTCTGCTTTTCACATTGTCTAATGAATTGTCTCTTGAATTTTCCATTGAATCCATCTCATTCTCCTCTTGGTTCTAGTGTATTGTTATGAGGTAATTTCAACTCCTTTGCCTCTATGATGTCTTCTACTATGGTTGGTGTTCAATTAACTCTTGTTGAATTGTCCATTATTGTTACAAAATTTGTGATGATTATGTTGTGAAAGATGCAAACATGAAGATAAATGTAAAAAAACGAGTGCACTAATGATGTGCAAAGCATATAAATAATGAAATGATAAATGCAAAGAAACAAACACAATGTTATGACACAAAGAGACTAGATGTAGAGGTGTAAGTGCAAAATTCAGATGTGTATTCTAATGGTGAGGCTCAAATGAAGAACAAGTGCAAAACTTAGAGACAAATTGCGATGTTAAGGTGTGGGTTAGGAAGCTCTAATGCAAAACACAAGGGTGATGGTGAGGAATGGGAGAATGACCATAGGCTATTTATTGGTGGTGTCAAGGATGGAGCATTTCATTTTTTCAATGTTTTGAACATCACTTCAATCATTTTTTGAACCTTCTTTAATTTAAAAATTAGATTAATCATATCAGTGGCACATCATTTGCAACATTAACTATTTTCAAATAGTATTCTCCCTATTGAAACATAGTTAATTATCACTCATTTTATCAACCACATTATCTTCATGTTTAAACGTACCTTTAATCTAAGATTTTTTTTTCCTTTGTTTGCTTGGTAGTGGGATTTTGTTGAACTAAAACTATGTATGAATTGTTTGTAATAAACAACGATATTTTTTAACAATTATTTATCAAATTATGATTCTCTAACCCCACATGCATTTTAGGGTTTTAAATATGTATGTGAATATAGCCGATTTCATCTCCCCGACGGCCTCCATGAAGCAAAGATATTCACTATTTCACCTTATTGGATCAAGAATTATAATTGACACACATGTACACATCACACACAAAATGTGGAAATATTCTTTAACACCAATAGAAATGGTGTCCAACCATTGGTTTTATTTTGGCAAATTTTCTTCACTTGGAAAAAATCAAAATCCAGAATGACTAATACAAAGGACATTTCTGGAAAAATTTGATCGTCAATGCCCAGATTTTGAGTAATTCTTCTCGTGGTTGTTGGCCAGTGTGGTTACATCACATTTAATTGAAAAAAAACCGCAGGGTTCAATAAACCCACAATTTCAATGTCTTCAATTCAAAACATATCAAAACATGAAGTTACTTTTTTAAAGTATTGTAAAATAAAAACTTGTGATGTAATATCTTACAATTGAAATAGATATTACAAAATATTTTTATTTTGATGTAAACTGATTATTTTTATGTATCATCCAAATTTTCTTTCCCCCACCGATTATTGATTTCACAAAAGTGGAGACTAATTTATGAAAAAAAAAGTCTACATTATTCTTTCTCAAAATAGCCAAAAAATTATATTTGACACACAATTTGAACATCTACAAATCTGAAAATCTTTAAACATAAACTTTTTTTAAAAATCTAAATCCTAAACTACAAACTTGTGATATATGTCCAAAACTACAATTAAGAAAACATACTAAAAACTATTTTCCCTAAGCATTTCCATTTTAAGGATTAGGCATCATTTTGTAGAATAATACGAATAGTATCAAAATATGACGCGAAGCATAAAATAGATATATCAGACAAAATACACCATCCTAGTATTTGCAATACAAGGATTTTATTATGGCACAAAATGGGGTTGCATCTTATCAGAACCAATGACAGATGTGTAAACTTGGATGCAAGTGCCAATGGTTACAATGGTGGCTGTGATAACACCCATCACATACCATGGTCTGGAACAAAATAACTGATAGAATTCAGTTCTCATTACATACAGTGAGGATTCACACTGCTTATTGATTTCAGACACCATGTCTGCGTATTCTTCTGAATTGTATGCCAAGCATAAATCACTTTGCAAGTTACTCCAGTGTAGATTGTGGGCTGCAAAACGAAGGTGAGGGCATGGCATGGGCCTCTCATTTCATAAGGCCATTAAACCTTAAAGCTGGGCATTCTTCACCTCAATGTTGGAAAACTTTCCACAACAAGGAC
>Ga0209611_10014300_pt1 | contig 10647 bp, 6 predicted proteins | sample S1TSphgellanicum_3_FD_187693 | JGI IMG/M metagenome (GOLD analysis project Ga0209611, IMG submission 187693) | Host-associated microbial communities from peat moss isolated from Minnesota, USA - S1T2_Fc - Sphagnum magellanicum MG (SPAdes) (version 2) | ecosystem: Host-associated > Plants > Peat... | reverse complement strand
TTTCACCGATTGCGCGGTGTGCCCGACTGATTTCATCGTGCCCGCCAGGGCTTCCACGGCGCGGTTGAAATCGCCCCGGATCTTCTCAAGCTCCGGCGTCAGCGGTTTATCGAGACGCCGTTCCAGATCACCCTCGGCCAGCGCCGTCAGCGCGTTGCCAATCTCCTGCACCGACTTCACGCGGGCGGTAACGTCGGTCACGAATTTGACCACCTTCAGCACTTTGCCCTTGTCATCGAAAATCGGGTTGTAAGAGCCTTGAATCCAAATGTCTCCGCCATCCTTTCCGCGCCGCTTGAACTCGCCGGCCTGGAATTCGCCGTGCGCCAAATTTTGCCAGAATTTTTGATATTCCGGCGCGGCAGAATCGGCGGCATCTAGGAATATACGATGATGTTTGCCCTTCACCTCGGCCATGGTATAGCCAAGCGTTTTCAAGAAATTCTCATTGGCGTTGACAATCGTCCCATCAACCAGAAATTCGATGACGGCCTGGGATCGGTTGATAGCCGCAATCTGCCCGGCATAGTCCACATTGAGCAAGCGTTCCTTGGCATCCGCCCATTCGACCACAAATCCCGTTTTGCGCCCGCCATGTCTCAGAGGACTGACTTTTAGATCGAAGAACCTTTGGCCGATTTGGATTGTCGCATTATGCGGCGCCTCCATTTGGCCCAGCATATTGCGTTGATGCGACGGATTTTTATGAAAAATATCAATGTTGCTGCCGATCAGAGTATCAACACTAAAGCGCGGCAGTTCCCGCCGCAGTTCTGGCTCGGCCTCTCGCATCAGGGCGATGAGCGTTTTATTCATATACGTAATGTTAAAATTCATGTCGGCGAGCATGACATTCGCGCGCAGCGTATCCAGCGCGTACAGCTTGGCCTTGGAAGTTTTCGACGCAAACAAATTCTTAAACATGTGTTCACCCATACTTGAAACGGCGGCCTGTTACGCTAGAAAGGTTGATACTATATAAGTAAATTTCTTACCAATTGGTTTCGTTGCGCGCCTACGACGATCAACGGATCAGCTTGGTAAAATCGCCCATCTCGCCGGCGACCGCTGGCGAGATGGGGCTGGATCATGTCAGAACTCATTCCAGTCTTCGGCCGCCCCCGCCAAAGCCGGTTGCGGCGGCGCGGCCTTCTTTGAAAATGACACGACCCTGGCAGCCGGCGCGTTCAGCGGCATGCGCGCTTTTTTGACCGGGCTGGCCGACGCCGCGCGGCGCGGCGCCGAGCGCGCCTCATGCATTACCTCGGCGGCCCCAAGATTAAACTGCCCAACCAGGCGCGTCAGTTCCTCCGCTTCGCTGGCCAGCGTGGTGCTCGCGGCGGTCGCTTGCTCCACCATCGCGGCATTTTGCTGGGTCACCTGATCCATCTGGTTCACCGCCGTATTGACCTCGCCCAGCCCCGTCGCCTGCTCCTGCGCGGAAGCCGCGATGTCACTGATGAGCGCATTCAGCTTTACCACCTGCTCGACAATCCGGTCGAGCGCCCTGCCGGTCTCGCCAACCAGTTTCACGCCTTTTTCGACCTGCTGGCTGGACCCGGAGACCAGCGTTTTAATCTCCTTCGCGGCATCCGCCGAGCGTTGCGCCAAAGCACGCACTTCTGTTGCCACCACGGCAAAACCGCGTCCCGCATCACCGGCGCGGGCAGCTTCCACACCCGCGTTCAGCGCCAGCAAATTGGTCTGAAACGCAATTTCGTCGATCACGCCGATGATATTTCCAATCTGCTTGGAGGATGTTTCAATCCCGCTCATCGCCGTCACCGTCTCGCGCAACACCGCGCCAGAGGCCTCGGCGTCATTCTTGGCGGCGGAGACGGTGGTCCGGGCCTCATTCGCATTCTCCGCGGTCTTGCGCACGGTCGCGGTCACCTCATCCAGCGCCGCGGCGGTCTGCTCAAGGCTGGCCGCCTGCTGCTCCGTACGCCGCGATAAATCTTCCGAAGCGGAACGTATTTCGTCGGAGCCGCTTTTCACCGATTGCGCGGTGTGCCCGACTGATTTCATCGTGCCCGCCAGGGCTTCCACGGCGCGGTTGAAATCGAGGCGGATTTTCTCAAGCTCCGGCGTCAGCGGCCTATCGAGACGCCCTTCGAGATCACCCTCGGCCAGCGCCGTCAGCGCGTTGCCAATCTCCTGCACCGCGCGAACGCGTGCGGTGACGTCGATCGCGAATTTGACGACCTTCACCACTTTGCCCTTGTCATCGAAAATCGGGTTGTAAGAGCCTTGAATCCAAACCTCGTTCCCGCTCTTTCCGCGCCGTTTGAATTCGGCGGATTGAAACTCACCGCGTCCCAGAGCCTGCCAGAATCTCTCATAATCCGGACCAACGCTATCGGCCGGATCCATGAATATGCGATGGTGTTTGCCCTTTACCTCGGCCAGCGTGTAGCCCATCGCGCTCAGGAAATTCTCATTGGCGTTGACGATCGTTCCATCAACCAGGAATTCGATGGTCGCCTGAGACCGGCTGATCGCCGCCATCTGCCCGGCATAGTCCACATTTTGCAACCGTGCCGCGGCGTCCGACCATTCGACCACAAATCCCGTCTTGCTTCCGCGATGCCGCAGCGGGCTGACCTTCAGATCGAACACCCGTTGGCCGATTTGGATTGTCGCATTATGCGGCGCCTCCAATGTCGCCAGCATATTGCGCTGATGCGACGGGTTTTTATGGAATATGTCAATATTGCTCCCAATGAGCGTGTCAACACTAAAGCGCGGCAGTTCCCGCCGCAGCTCTGGCTCGGCCTCTCGCATCAGGGCGACGAGCGTTTTATTCATATACGTAATGTTAAGCTTCGCATCGGCGAGCATGACGTTAGCACGCAGCGTATCCAACGCGGCCAGCTTTGCCTTCGAAGGCTTTGACGTTACCAAATTCTGAATCATGAGTTTATCCTTGCTTAAAAATATGTTACGTCGGACGATCCGGTTTTTATCAGCGGGGTTTAAAAGCCGCGGTCCGGCCCGGCTTCAGCTTCCGATTGAATTCTGGGGAGCACTTCGCCGTGAAGGCGCTTACATTTGATCGGAAATGCAATATCTGTGGGCAAGCTCTTCACGACAAATCTCCAGATTAGGTGTCAAAAGTGGACGTTTAGCTGTAGTTCCGGATAACGCTCGGCACTTATCGTTTCGATCGCCCGCAATACTCACCGCTCTATTCGCCCGTCGGAACGTATGTTTTCCTTAAAAATCCGGCCGATCAAAAAAAATCCGTTGGCGGCCGAATCAACCTTCTGTTACGCTAACGCGCATGGAATTTGACCCACACACCCCGTCATTCCCGCGCAAGCGGGAATCTCCCTTTTTGAGACGCCGCGCGCGGGAATAACGGGAAGACTGTGAGCCACTGCCTATGTCCGCTGGTATTCATCCTTCAAAAGGCTGGCATTCTCACGTGTTGTTAAATCCACATTAACGCGCGGAATGACGCTGGCCACGGCAAAACTTTCACAACGAAGAAAGTCTCGCCACCATCCTGTCCAGAAACGCATCGCATGCGTCCAGTTCTTTTCCCATGATAAATTCATCCGGCTTATGCGCCCGGTCAATTGAGCCTGGCCCGCACACCACCGCATCCAGCCCCAGCGCCTCCGTGAACAATCCCGCCTCAGCCCCAAACCCCGCTTTATACGTGGAAGCATTTTTGGCAGCGGCACGGGCCAAAACCGCGATCTCGGATTCCGGGCCCGTATCCATGCCCGGATATTTGTTCTCCTCCACGATCTGGACCGAAGCCGTCCGCCCGCGCGCAACTTCTGCTCCGGCCAGCCGCGCCCCGGCCGCCCGCAGCCGGTCTAGCAACGCGGCAGGGTCGTCGCCAGGCAAAAACCGTATTTCAAACGCCATGTCACAGCTCTCCGGCACAATATTCAGCACCGTCCCGCCGGCAATCGTGCCCACATGCAGCGTGCTATACGGCACCGCGTAAGCGGCATCATGCGCCCCGTGCGCCCGCAACCATTCCTGCAGCGCCTGAATTTCCGCCAGCATGCCGGCTGCCAGAAAAATCGCGTTACTGCCCAGTTCCGGGTTTGCCGAATGCGCTGCCTGGCCGCGGCAGCAAATGCAACCGGCTATCTTGCCCTTATGCCCGGTCGCCACCCGCAACCCCGTCGGCTCCCCAATAATGCACCCCCGCGCCGCAAACCCTTCTTTCGCCAGCGTGGCCAGCATGCTCCGCACGCCGACGCAGCCCGTCTCCTCATCATGCGAAATGGCGATATGCACCGGCTGGCGAAGCGCCCGGCCTTGCAGCCTTTCCCCCAGCGCCATGACGCTGGCGATAAACCCCTTCATGTCGGAAGCGCCGCGCCCATAAAACTGGTCCTCGCGCGCCGTCAGCACAAACGGGTCAGTCGCCCAATTTTGGCCATCCACGGGAACAACGTCGCTATGGCCGGAGAGCACAATCCCTCCGCCGCCTTCCGGCCCAAAGCTCGCCAACAAATTCGCCTTGCCTGCCATAACCCCCGGCAGCACCCGCACACGCGCACCCGCCGCCCCCAGCCGGCCGGCGATAAACCCGATCATCTCCTCATTCGAATCACGGCTGACGGTTCTGAATTCTACCAGCCGCGCCAATATCTCGGCGGTTGATTCCATTTTTGCCCCTACGGAATGCAGCCAAACCCTACCGCCGGTCCGGTTCCCGGCGCAAAGCAATTGATTCAGGATTTCAAAACATATCTATGATGGACCTGAACGCGGAGAATAGGTTTGCCGGAAGACGCCCTACCAGACCTGACCGCGGCGCCGCCAGACCCCGAACCCCGCCGGCCCGCCGATTGGCGGGAATGCGAGCAATGCGGCCTCATCTCGCAACTGCCCCGCATGCGGCCTGAATTGGTGGCGGATTGCCCGCGCTGCCACCATACGCTGTGGCGGATGCGCCGCTACCCTTTCCAGCTCCCCATCGCCTGCGGCCTGGCCGCCCTGCTTTTTTATCTCTACGCGATTGTGGCGCCGTTCCTGGAAATCACCGCCTATGGCCGCTTCCAGCTCGCCCAGCTCGAAACCGGGCCAATCCAACTTTCCCTGCAAGGGTTCGAGCTTGTCGGCGCCCTTGTCCTTGCCGTCACGGTCATTTTTCCCGGCCTCAAGCTCGGCATCATGTTGTTTACCCTCATCGGATTGGATACGCACCTTATCCCCGCCCGGCTGTTAAAAGCCTTATTCCGCATCTACCGCCCCATCGGCCCCTGGGCGATGATCGATGTCTATCTCCTCGGTTTTTTGGTCGCCTATACGCGCCTCACCGCCATCGCCGATGTCCATCTGGACACAGCCTTGTACTCCCTCATCGGCCTGATGATCTCGATGGCGGCGGCGGACGCGGCGCTGGACACCGAAGCCGTTTGGCGCGCGCTGGACGCCGCCGAAGCCCGGCCCGAACCCCTCGGCACGCCGGGCGCCAGCTTGATCGGCTGCCATTGTTGCGGCCTGGTGAACCAGGCGGATGAAGGGGCACGCTGCCACCGCTGCCGGGCAAGTTTGCGTTTTCGTAAAAAGGACAGCATAGCCCGCAGCTGGGCTTTCATGCTCGCCGCCGTCCTTCTCTATATCCCCGCCAATGTTTACCCGGTTATGATCATCACCCAGCTTCTGGAAACCAAGCCCTTCACCATCATGGGCGGGATCGTCGAGCTGGCCAGTTACGGCCTCTGGCCGCTCGCCTTGCTGGTTTTCCTCGCCAGCATCACCATCCCGCTCATGAAGCTGCTGACCCTCGCCTACATGCTCATTAACACCCAAATCGGCAGCGCCGAACATCTCATCGGCCGGACCATCGCGTTTCGGGTCATTGATTTCATCGGCCGCTGGTCGATGATCGACGTGTTCATGATCTCAATCCTCGTCGCGCTGGTCCGTTTTGGCCAGTTCGCCAATATCCAGGCCGATCTCGGCGCCCCGTGCTTTGCCGCGGTCGTGGTGCTCACCATGTTCGCGGTTCAGTGCTTTGACCCGCGGCTGATGTGGGATGCCGCCGGCGAGGCTGATCCGCTGGAAGCCGCCGTGAACGCATGAGCGAAGCGCTCCCGCCCCCACCGCCCCGGCGCGCCGCGCTGCGCCGCCGGCGTTTTTCTTTCGTCTGGGCCATCCCGATCATCGCCGCCATCATCGCGGGCTATCTCGGCTACCGCACCATCATCGAACAAGGCCCCGTGCTCACCCTAAGTTTCGACACGGCGGAGGGCCTGGCCGCCGGCCAAACCCAGGTGAAATACAAGGCCGTCGCACTCGGCACGGTGGATAGCATCGACCTTTCCAGCGATAACAGCCATGTCATCGTGAAAGTGCGGATGAACAATGTCGGCCGCCGGTTCCTCACCAGCCATGCCCGCTTCTGGGTGGTCCGCCCGCGCTTCACCCCCGGCGATCTTTCCGGCCTCGACACGCTGGTCTCCGGCGCCTTCATCGCGGTGGACCCCGGCCTGCCCGGCGGCAGCGCGCAGCGCGATTTCATCGGCCTTGAAGAACCGCCTGGCGTGCGCTCCAACGAGCCTGGCCATACCTATGTGTTGAAAGCGGATAGCATCGGCTCGCTCGATACCGGCTCGCCGGTTTTTTACCGTGACGTGCAGGTGGGCGAAGTGCTGGGCTACGACCTTGGCAACGGCCTGGGGCCGGTGACAGTGAATGTTTTTGTCAGAGCACCCTTCGATAACCTTGTGAAGGCGCAAAGCCATTTCTGGAATGCCTCCGGCATTACCGCCGAGCTTTCCGGTGGCGGGTTTCACCTGGAATTTCAGTCCCTGCAGGCCATTATTTCCGGCGCCGTCGCCTTCGATATTCCGCCAGACGCCGAGACCAGCCCGCCAAGCCCGAACGGGTCCGACTTCTACCTCTACAAGTCCGAGGATGAGGCAAACGCCGCCGGCTATCAAACAAATATCCCCATCGTCACTTACTTCACCTCCTCCGTCGCCGGGCTGCTGCCAGGGGCGCCGGTTAACGTGCTGGGCATTCAGGTGGGCGAGGTGACGGATGTGCGGCTGATGGTTGATCTGCCAAGCGGCAGCGTCAAAGTGCGCGTCGCCATGGATTTGCAGCCGGAGCGGGTGATGGAAACCACCGGTGCCGGGCCTGGATCTGTTGACCCCGCCATTGTGCTGCAAAATATGGCCAACCAGGGGGTGCGGGCGCAGCTTGATACCGCAAGCTATGTGACCGGCCAGAAGGAAATTGCCCTCTCCATCATCCCCGGCGCCGGCCCGGCGATATTGCAGCGCGAAGGCGACGCCCTGGTTCTGCCCAGCCATTCCGGCGGCCTGGATAACACCATCGCCTCGCTCACCGACATCTCGGCCAAGCTGGACAAAATTCCGTTCGATAAGATCGGCGATAATCTTAATACTCTTCTGGTCACGGCAAATCACACGCTGGGCGGCAAGCAGATGAAACAGAGTCTCGCATCGCTCTCGGCAACGCTGAATAGTGCCAATGCCACGCTGAGCAGCGTCAACCAGGATTACGGCAATGATTCGGATTTTCAGCGCAGCGTTCAGCAACTTCTGCAGGAAGCCAATGCCGCGATGCAATCGATCAAACAGTTGACCGACTATCTTAATCGCAATCCGCAGGCTTTGCTTCTGGGGCGCGGCAAATGACAACCCGCCGTATTTTTTTATTTTGTTCCGCCGCCGCCCTGGCGGGCTGCGCGTCCCCGGCCACGAACTATTATCGAATCGCCGCCATCCCGGGCCCCCCCGTTAGTCTGTCCACGCTCTCTGTTGGCGTGCGGAGCATAAATATTCCCGGCTATCTGGACCAGAACAACATCGCCCGCCCCGGCGGCGCCTATCAGTTCAACACTTTTTCCAACGACCTATGGGCCGAGCCGCTGGCCACCATGCTGCAATCGGTGATGGTGCAAAACCTCAGCGGCCGCCTGCCCAACGCCACAATCATCGCGAGCGGCGGCGGCATTGAGGCGCCATCGCGCATCCTGGTGGAAATCAACATTTTGCGCTTCGACCCAACACAAGACGGCCAGCTGCTACTTCTCGCCCAAGCCGCCATAAAAACCGGCGGAACCCGCAAATTACTGGCAACAAAAACCTTCCGCGCCACCGCGGCCACGGGCGCCGATGCCACCAGCATCGCCGCCGCCATGAGCGCCCTATGGGGCAATTTTGCCAGCCAAACCGCTGGCATGATCATCGACCTTTCGCCGAACCCCTAACACCATGTGAGGCGGGCTTTGAGTCTTCGCCTCCTCGTCATTCCCACGAAAGTGGGAATCTTCTTCTAGTTTGCAGAGGAAAAGAAGTTTCCCGCTTTCGCGGGAATGACGAATGATGGGTCATTGGACATGGTATAAACAGCGCCCGTCATCCACCGCCAGCCACCCTTTGCGCCAGCGCGCGCAGCAAATCACCCGGCAATAACCGGCAAATATAAACCGCCACTGCCAAATTCGCGAGCGCCACAAAAAGAAACACCTGCGGAATCGTACAGTGAAGCGCCAGCAGAACCATTGTGAGAATCGCCGCCACCACCATGAAAATCGCGTTCATCACATTATTCGCGGCAATCACCCGCGCGCGATGGGCGGCAGCACTGCGATGCTGCATTATCGCGTAAAGCGGCACGATATAAACCCCGCCGGCGACCGCCATGAAAAACAAATCCGCCAGCACCCGCCAGGCCCGCGGCAGCGCCAAAAATTGCCATGCCGCCAGCACATAGCCCGCCGGCCCGAAAAACCGGCTGGCAAAATAAAGATCCACGCCAAAAACGGAAATCGCCAACGCCGCCAGCGGCACATATGTGCTTTGAATCCGCCCGCGCAGCAACCGGTTGCACAGGTAAGACCCAGCGCCAATCCCCACCGAAAACACCGTGAGCAACAATGTCACCACCGCCGGCCCGGCATGCAGAACATCCCTTACAAATGGCGCGAACTCCGCAAGCAAAGTCCCGCCCACCAGCCAAAACCAGGAAATGCCGAGGATACACAAATAAATCTGCTTATCTGCCCGCGCATACCCCATAATCCGCCAGGTTTCTGCCCAAAAATTCGGGTTGATCCGCAACCCAGGCTCGGAGCCGGCCGCCGCCGGTATCCGCCGGCTCGCCACATACCCAACCACCGCCACGGCCAGCAGGGAGGACGAAATCAAAACAATCCCATGCGCCTGCAAAATCAGCAGCCCGCCCAGAATCGTCCCCAGCAAAATCGCCAAAAACGTCCCCGCCTCTATCGTCGCATTGCCCGGCAGCAGCTCGTCATCCGCCAGATGCTGCGGCAGCAGCGCGTATTTGATCGGCCCGAAAAACGTCGAATGCACGCCCATTCCAAACAAAGCCACCAGCAACAGCCAAACGCTCTGCGCAACAAAGCCAAAGCAGGCCACCGCCATAATGCAAATCTCAACGACTTTGATAATCCGCGTCAGCGCCGCCCGATCATATTTATCCGCCAACTGCCCGGCAGTGGCGGAGAACAGGAAAAACGGCAAAATAAACAACCCCGCCGCCAGAGTCGCCAAAATCTGCGCATTCCCCCCGCTCGCCGCCGCAATCCGGTATGTCACCAGCATCACCAACGCGTTCTTCAGCTGCGTATCATTCATCGCCCCCAAGAACTGGGTAATGAACAGCGGCAAAAACCGCCCGGTCCAGAAAAACGCCATGCAACGCTCCGTAAGAGGAAGGCCTTCTTTTTTGTGAACAAAAAAGAAGCAAAAAAACTTTTATTACTTTAGACCGTGTAGGTAAAACCGCCAGTGGGCCGCAAAGCCCGAAAACGTTTCCTTGTTCGGTTATACTGGCCGTTTCCCCGCCCCGGCCAGCATTAGAAACGCAATGGGCGCCGGATGGGTCAAGGATCGCCGCAGGCGACCGCGTCAGCGGCGTGCCCAGCACGTCCTTGAGGCGCCCCGCGCCCATTGCGGCGCTTGGTTGCGCGGAAGCCGTTTAACGCAACTTCACGCCGGCGGCCAAAGACATTGTTCAAAACCAGTGCCGTTCCCGTCACCAGCGCCCCCGCAATCTGCGCCGGCGCCGGCACGACCCCCAAAATGGCGGAAACAATAAAAGCCGTCAGCGGCACCGCGTTCATGAACAGCACGCCATTCACCGGCGAAAGAATCTTAACCCCCATATTCCAGGCCAAAATACCAAAAAACCCGGCGATCAGCGCGATATAAGCAAGCTGCGGCAATATCAACGCAATCGCATGCGCGGCCGGCACGTCCACCGCGCCCGTCGCATACAAACCGCCCGTAATCACACCCATGCTGATCAAACTGAGCACATTGGTAATCGCCGTATAGCGATAGGCCGACCAGGCGGGAAAATAACCGCCGCCCATCGTGTACAGCACCCAGCAAAAAGTCGCCGCCAGCATCATGGCGCTGGCGCCCAAATGCCGGGTTTCCGTCGCCAAGCCGAGCAGATTTCCCTTGGTGATCACCAGCAGCACGCCGAAGAAGGACAGGCAGATGAATAAAAACGACCAAACCGGCGGTGCCACCCGGCGCAGCACCCAGTTCGTCAACAACGCCAGCATCGGGCTGGTCGCCGCGAAAATCGAGGCGGTGAGCACGCCCTCTTTGCCGATCATCTGCTGGGCGCGGAAAATCAGAAAGTTAAACCCCGCAAACCCAGCAG
>Ga0209611_10014299_pt1 | contig 10647 bp, 9 predicted proteins | sample S1TSphgellanicum_3_FD_187693 | JGI IMG/M metagenome (GOLD analysis project Ga0209611, IMG submission 187693) | Host-associated microbial communities from peat moss isolated from Minnesota, USA - S1T2_Fc - Sphagnum magellanicum MG (SPAdes) (version 2) | ecosystem: Host-associated > Plants > Peat... | reverse complement strand
GAGCCGGCCGTCCTCGAGCAGGTAGTCGAGCACGCCCCAGGTAAAGGCGCCGTGGGCCCCGCCGCCTTGCAGGGCAAGGTTCACGACCGATAGCACCGGGGCTTTGTTGCGCATGCGCCATTATCCCGCATTGCAGCAAAGCTGCTTGCGGGGGCTGCCAGGCCGGCGCCAGGCCGGACTCGCGCCGCCCGGCACCATCCCGCCGGTCTCAGGACGGCAGGAAGTCGACCGGCCAGGTGACGGTCATCACGTCCACGTCCTTGGCGCCGAAATCGAAGTTCTTGATCCGTGCGAGCAGCTTGCGTTCGAGGTCCGGCGACTTGAGTTCGCTCGAGGCGATGCGGCAATCGACCACCTCGCCGGTAGGGGCGATCTTGAGTTCGAGCACGACCTTGCCCTCGAGCGTCGGATCCTCGCGCAGGGCCCGGTTGTAGATGGCATAGATGGCCGCCTTGTTGCGCTCGAACACGAGTTTTATCTCCTCGATCGAGCGCGAGGCCTTGCCGCTGTTGCCGCGCTGCAGCGCGCCGCCGCGGCTGGGTCCGGCGCCGCCACCGCCGCCGGCTCCGCCGCCACCACCGCCGCCGACGGAGCCCTCGACCATCGTGGTCGCGCGCCCCGCCAGGCCACCGCCGCCGGTATCGCGGCTGAATCCGGCCGTATTGATGCCGCCGCTGCCGCCGCTCGCGTTGGACGTGATCAGTGCACGCACCGGCAGGCCGTTGGCCGTACCGGCCCCGACGCCGGCGCCGGTTCCCGCACCCACCCCGGGTCCCTGCTTGATGTTCTGGTTGATCTGGATCGCCGCGGGTGCGCCGCGCAGGTCGGCCAGTTCGTCCTTGAGCGCGAGCAGCCCGACCCCGGAGGCCTTCCTGCGCGCGGCCTCGATGTTCTCGCCGGGCGGCTTGTCAGCGACCGGTGCGCGCGCCGGCGTCACGGCCGGCTGCTTGGGTTCGGGCTTGGACGTCTGCGGCTTGGTCGGCGCGGCCTTGCTCACCTCCGGCAGCGGCTCGGCCTTGCGCGGCAGCGGCGGCGGCGGTGGCAGGCGCTCCAGCAGCAGCTTGGCATAGCGCTCGGGCAGCGGCGCGGATGCCTCGGCGTCGGCCTTGGGCCGCGGCAGCCAGGGCGCGATCAGTCCCAGCAGCAGGCTCAGGACGAGCACGACGGCCAGGATGCGCCGAAAGCGCGCCTCGTCCTCGGGCGCGCCCGACCAGGGCAGCGCGGCGTAGTGATAGGAGAGCGTCGCGGCGGCCATCAGGTATCACTCTTCGTCTGGACCGCGAAGGACACCTCGCTGAAGTTGGCCCGCGCGCAGGTGACCATGACCTTGCGCAGCAGCCGGTACGGGATGTTCCTGTCGCCCATGATCGTGATCGGCTGGTTCTGCGGCGTGTTCTCGGCCCGCACCGGCTGGTGGCTGGCCTGGATGTCGAGCTCGGCCTTGAGCGGTCCGATCACGTCGCCGTCGTCGGCCATCGCCTCGGCCACCGACGCCACCTTGTGCCCCTGGACCAGGATGTCCTCGTTGTTGACGACGACCACCACGGTTTCCTTCGGGACGTTCTCGGCGATCGACTCGGGCAGCTTGACCGCCTTGGAGTTGGGCAGCGTCTCGACCGCGGTCGAGTTCGAGAGCAGGAAGAAGATCAATATCGTGAAGATGTCGATCAGCGACACGAGGTTCATGTCGACCATCTCGAGGTTCCGTTCGCGCCGCATCGCGCGCCGCTGCAGGGGCGTGTGCTTCATGATCCCTTCCGCTCGCGCACCGGCGCGTCACCGACCGAGATGTCCGGGAAGAGGTCGACGCGCACCGCCTTGGGACCCTGCGCCACGTGGCCGACGCGCACGGCATCCATCACGTGCACCAGGACGTCGTAGGGCGTATTGGGCTCGGCCAGCACGGCGGCATCGGTCTTGTCCGGGAATCGCGTCTTGAGCTGTTCCATCAGGTCCGAGAGCGAGCGGTAGTCGTAGCCGGCCGGCGTGCTGTCGATGCGGCGTATCAGGCCGGCGTCGCGCTGGCCCACCTCCAGCGCGTCGGGGCGGATCACCACTTCCAGGTGCAGGTCCTCGGCCTTGAGCTTGTCGAAGGCCGCGGACTGCGCCGGCAGCGTGAGCTGCAGCACGGCTATGCGGGAGAACACCGCGGTCGACAGCAGGAACGGAACCAGCACCACGATCAGGTTCAGGAACGCGGTGATCTCCAGCGCCGCCGGCCGCTTGCGCAGGCGTCGGATACGCATGGTCAGTGCGACTCCCGCGCCTCGGTCGCCGGCTTGCCGTCGGCCGACATCTTCTGCACGAGGTTGAGGAAGCTGATCTTGGCCGCCTCGAGGCTGTCGACGATCTCCGTCGTGCGCGCCTGCAGGAAGGCATGGATGAGCAGGAAGGGGATCGCCACCATGAGCGCGAAGAAGGTGTTGTTCATGGCTACCGAGATGGAGGCCGACAGCAATTCGGCCTTCTCGGCCGGGTTGACCTGCGCCACCGCCGTGAACGCATGGATCAGGCCGCTGATCGTGCCGAGCAGGCCCACGAGCGTGATGACGTTGGCGAAGGTGGCGATGTAGTGCGTGCGCTTCTCCAGGCGCGGCACGATCTCCATCATGCCCTCCTCCATCGCCGCGTCGATGTCCTCGCGCCGGCGCGTGCTCTGCAGGCGGCTCAGGCCGTTGTGCACGATGACGCCGATCGCCGACTCGGCCTTCGAGGTTCCCGAGAAGACCTGCTGCAGCTTGCCGCCCTGGAGCAGCGGCAGGATGCGATCCCACATCTTGCGGTTCTCGCTGCGCGCCCGTTGCAGCACGATGAAGCGCTCGATGGCGATGGACAGCCCGGCCGCCATGATGATCAGGCTGGGATAGATGAAGAAGCCGCAATCCTGAATGAACTTGATGACAACACCGAACGTATCCATCGCTTGATCTCCGAATCCGAAACCGAAACCGTGTCTATGCCAGAAAGATGTGTCTACTTGCCCTGCGGCGCGGGCGCTGCGCCGGCCGCTGCGCCCGGGGCCGATGATGCAGGGGCGGACAGCTGCGTGTCGTACCGCACCTGGCGGCGGAACACGTCGCGATCGAGCGGCGCCATCGCCTCGTCCAGGATGCTCTGCATCGGCCGCCCGGTCAGCTCGCCCGGCAGCGGCTTCTTCCAGGGCACGATGTACAGCACCTTGGGCAATTCGCGGTTGCCGACGATGCGCGTGCGCTCCAGGTCGGCGCGATCGTCGGCGCGCGCCACCGCGGTGGCGCCGAGCGCGAGCACCAGCGCCAGCCGCGCCGCGCCCGCGCGGCGGTCCAGATCCTTCGCCGTACCGGACATCATTCCTGCTCCTTGCGCTTGGCCGACGCGCGATTGCGGTTCTTCAGGTCGGCGACCCATTTCTTCACCTGCTCGTCGCCCTGCGGCGTCAGTTCCAGGTAGCGATCGTAAAGCTCGAGGGCCCGCTGTCCGTCCCAAAGATAAAGGTCGAAAAGAATGCCTAAATTGAGCTTGGGTGCCGGATACCCGGGATCCAGGTCGATCGACCGTTCGTATGCCTCGCGCGCCTTGGCGAACTGCCCCTGCTGGCGATAGGTGATACCCAGCTGGTTCCAGTACACCGCTTGCTGCGGATCGCAGTGGACGGCCAGCTCGAGCTCGGCCACCGCCTCGGGCAGCTTGTCCTCGCGCCGGTAGATGACGCCCAGGTTCGCGTGCGGGCCGCCCAGTTCCGGGTTGGTGCGCGTCAGCGCGGCAAATCCGCGCTGCGCCTCGTCCATGCGCCCGTCGTGCAGCGCCTGCAGGGCCGCGTCGAAACTGCGCACCACGGCCGGGTCGAGGGCCGGCAGCGGCGCCGCGCCCGGTGCGGCCGCCTTGGCGGCGCCGGTGGCCGTGCCCTTGGCCGCGTCCCTGGCGCTGCCCTTGGCGGCTGGGGGGCTGCCGCCGCCAGCCGGCGTGGCCGGCGACTTGGGGCCGGTCCCGGTCGCGGCCGCGGGGGCGGCCGCGGCGGGGCCGAAGGCCTCGGCATCGGTGATCGGCTCGTCCTTGACCTTGCCGGCCAGCGAGGCGCAAGCGGCCAGCGCCACCGCGGCCGCTGCCAGCGCCAGCGCGCGCAGCAGCCGGCCGGCCACGGCGCGCAGCGCGCAGCGGGACGGCTCAGCGGATCGCATCGATGGCCTCCTCGCCGCGTTCGCTCTTGCCGTAGCGCACCGGACGCAGCTGGGCCAGCGCGGCGAAGCTGCCCTTGACCCACTGGTCGTAGATGCCCTGGGCGCTGCGCCGGGCGTTGGTCTCGTGCAGCGCGATGGCTTTCTCCTCGAACGGGAAGGCCTGCTCCTCGAGCAGCACGTCGTACTGCTCGCGCTCGTCCTTGGACAGGCCCTTGGGCCGCTCCGAGGCCATCAGGGCCAGGCCGAAGTCGTGGTAGAGCTCGGCCGTGTGAAAGGTCGCATCGGTGGCCACGTCGGCGACCCCGTATTCGGCCGCGGTCGCATAGGCCTTGAGCACCTCTTCCATGCGCGCCTTCTTCAGCGCCAGCTGCTTCTTGAGCGGCTCGACCAGCGCCACCTCGCGGTAGGCCGCGTACGCCGGCTGGGTCAGCGCCAGCGCCGCGGTGGCGCCCAGGAAGCGCGTGCGGTCGGTGCGGCCGGCCCCGCCGCCCTGCTCGGCCTGCAGCAGGTCGCGGTCCCACGCCAGCGCGTTGGCCGTGTCGCCCTGCGCCTTGGCGATGCCCGCGAGCCGGTAGCGGGCCTCGATGGCCGGTTCGAGCGGCGCCGGGAACTGCTTCACGTAGTGCGCGTACACGCGCGCGGCCGAGGGACCGGAACCGGCCTTCTGGTAGAGCTCGGCGGCCTGCCAGAGCGCGCCGCGCGCCAGCTCGGGATCGGTCTGGCGCTGCGCCAGCTGCTCGAACTCGCCGGCCGCCTGGCTCCACTGGCCGCTCTCGGAGTACACCACGGCCAGCTTCTTGTTGACCTCGCCCTGCAGCGGATTCTGCGGGTAGCGCTGGCGGAAGTCCTCCAGGGTGCGCGCGGCGGCGGCCCAGTCCTTGAGCTCGATCATCGCGGCGGCCGCGTCGTACTGGGCGGTGGCGCGCACCGGCGACAGCGGTGCGACCGCGGCGATCCGCGTGAAGTCGTCGATCGCCTCGCGCTGCTTGCCCTGGGCACGCGCCTGTTCGCCCTGCTTGTAGACCGATGCGGCCAGCGCTTCGACCAGGTTGGCGCGCCCCGGGTCCGCCTCCGGCGTGAGCGCGAGCAGCTCGGTGTAGGCGCGCTCGGCCCGGTCGAAGGCACCGCTGTCGAACGCCGAGTGGGCGATGACCGACCAGGCCACCCGGCGCTGCTCGATCGCGGCGGGCGGATCGAGCTTGAGCACGCGCCGGGCCACCTCGCTCGCCTTGTCGTAGGCGTGCAGCTTGTAGAGTTTCTCGGAGGCGTTGGCCAGCACGGGACCGGTGCGCGGGTCCTTCGGGAAGGCGAAGCCGAAACGCTGCGCGCTCTCGATGGCCGCCAGCTGCACCGCGTTGCGCTGGCCCGGGGTCTCGGTCTTCTCCTGTTCGGCATAGGCCAGCAAGGCGGCATAGCCGGCATCGGCGCTCTTGGCGTGCGGCGGATAGTGGTACGCCGCCTTCTCGTACTCCGGCGCGGCCTCGGCGTAGCGCGCGTCCTCGAACAGCAGCTCGGCGAGCAGGAAGTTGGCCTGTGCCGCCTGCGGGTCGTCGGGGAAGGACTCGAGCAATTCCCGGTACCAGCGCACCGCGACCTGGTAGTCCGCGCTCTTCCGGGATTTTTGCGCCGCGGCGTGGTAATGGCGCGCGAGTTCGGCCAGGTGCATCTTGACCAGCGGCTGCGCGCGCGCCCAGCCCTCGGGATTGGCGCGGCGGAATTCACCGTGGATGCCGTAGCGCTCCACGTACTCGGTCTTGGCCTGCAGGACCAGGTTGTCGAAGCCGCCCTTTTCGTAGATGTCGATCACCCGTGCCTGCATGATCGGCGCCTGCGCATCGAGCGGATGCAGGCGCGCGAACGCGGCGAAGGTGTCGGCTGCATCCTTGGCCCGGTCCTGCTGCAGGTACAGCTCGCCGAGCTGCTGGTAGATGCGGAATTCGTAGTCGCGCCGCAGCGGCGACACCATGAACGGCGGGATCGAGTCGGCACCCTGGAGGTTCTCCAGGCACAGGCCGGTCACGCGCAGCGTGTCCTCGACGAGCTCGCGGTCCGCCCGCGTCAGCCCGGGGATGGCGTCGATGCGCGGATGGTCGTCGCGCGCGGTCAGCTTGAGGTCGAGCACGCCGAAGAAGGACTGCAGCGCGTCCTCCAGGCGTCCCTGCTTGTACTGCGCCCAGCCGCGCATGTAGAGCGAGCGCTCGAAGTAAGGCGTGCGGGTCGGGCTGTCGAGCACCGTCGCGTAGGCCTGCTCGGCGGCCGGATAGTTGCGCGTCGTGAACAGCAGCTCGCCCCGGCGAAACTGGGCTTCATCGCGCAGCGGCGTGCGCGGGTACTTGCGTACCAGCTCGTCGAGCACCTTGAGCGCCTCCTCGAGCTGGCCGCCCAGTTCGTAGGCGTGTGCCAGCTGGTACAGGACGCGGTCGTTGTCCGGTGCGTTCGGGTAGGCCTTGAGCAGGTCGCGGTAGAGCCCGACCGCGCGGTCGTAGTTCTGCGCCTCGGCGCCCTTGGCCGGCTGCGCCGGCGCGTCGGCCATGCGGTTGTCGGCGCTGTCCATCTCCAGGTCGCCGAGGCGGCGCATGGCCTCGGGGCGCTGCGCGTCCTTGGGCGCCGACTTGAGGAAATCCTGGTAAGCGGCGATCGTCTGCTCGTCGCTGGGCTTGAGGCCGCGGTCGGGCGCGAGCACGAGCGGGCGGGCGGCGAGCGTCTTGATCGTCGGCGCCGGCGCCGGTGGCGCCGTACCGGCGCAGCCGGCCAGCGCGGCCGCGGCGAGCAGGGCCAGCGCGACCAGGCCGGGCCGGCGCGCTTCAGGGAGCGGGTGCATGCGGTGCATTCTTCGTTGCGTCCGCGGGCGCCGCGGCAGGGCCGTCCTCGCCCCCTTCCTTGCGCTCCGCCTTGCCCGGCTGGCTCGCCTGCGCGGCGCGGTCGTAGATCTGGGCGACGGCGAAGCGGGCCTGGTTGGCGTAGACGACCAGCCGTTCCTTCTGCTCCTCCAGGCCGGTGACCGCCAGTTCCTGGACGGCCTGCCGCTGCAGCTGGGCCAGTTCCGTCACGCGCGGCAGCAGCGCCGCCAGGCGCTCGCGCAGCGCCGCGATGCGCAGCGCGAACTGGTCGAAATGGCGCGGCTCCTCCTTCTGGGCCCTGGCCAGATTCGCGTCGCTGCGGCGCGCCTGCACCAGCGCCGCATCGAGCTGCCGCAGGTCCTTGCGCGCATCCCAGAGGCGCCCGGGAAGCTCCTGCGCCAGCTGCCAGGCCAGCGCACCCTTGGCGCGCCGCAGGCGCTCGCCCAGCGCATCGAGCTCCGGGCCGTGTCCGTCGCGCGCCAGGATGGCGTCATCGCGCGCGATGCGCGCGGCCAGCGCGCGCTCCTTGGCATCGGCGAAGGCGGCCCCGTCGGCCAGCGTCGCGGCCGCGTCCAGCTCGGTGCCGAGCGCCTGGCGCTCCCGCGCGTATCGCTCGATGCCGGCGGCCTGCTCGCCCAGGCGCACCTGCGGCAGGCGCTGGGCAAAGGCCAGCCGGCGGTTGTCGAGCATGTCGCCGATGATGTCCAGCTTGTCCTGCCAGTCGCGCAGGTTGCGTGCCAGGAACTGCAGGTCGCGGTAGCTCTTGAACGCTTCCTGGAACTCGTGCTGCGCCAGCACCGGCACGAGGTGGGCGGCGTGCGGCATCTCGGGTACGTGGTCGATGTTCCAAAACCACCCCATCTGCTCGCCCGGATTGCTCGCGAGCAGCCCGTCGAGCAGCTTTCCGGCGCGTATCGCGGCGATCGATTCGTCCAGGTTGGTGCTCTCGCGCTCGAACGCGGATATGGCCTCGTGGTAGGCGTCCATCGACTGGCCATAGGCGTCGAGCTGGGCCAGCGCGTACGGAACCGCCAGGCGTGCCTCCAGGACGGCCGCGTCGCTGGGATCGCGGCCGGCCAGCTCGAGCCAGGGCACCAGGGCGTCCTTGGGCCGGTGCAGCGCATCGGCAGCCCAGCCGAAGCCCAGCAGGGCCTTGTTGGCGAGCATGCCGTTCAGGCGCACGCGTTCCAGGTACCCGCGCGCGCGTTCCGGATCCTGCGCCTGCAGCGCGGCGAAGCCGAGCGCGACGTTGGCCTTGTCGCGCAGCGTGCGGATCTCCTCCGTGGACGCGGGCACGCTGCCGATCTCGTCGAGGATCGCGCTGCCCCGGGCCACCGCACCGCTCTTGATCAGCGCAACCCCCAGGTTGTAGCGCACGTACAGGTTGGGCTTGTCCTTGTCGGCCAGCGGCTTGAGGACCTGGGCCGCGCGCGCATAGTCGCCGCGGTTCATCAGCAGGTTCGACTCGAGCAGGATGCGATCGACTTCCAGGTCGCCCGGCAGCAAGCCCTTGACCCGCTCGATGGCGTCCTGGGCCTCGGGCATCAGCCCGCGCTGGTAGCGGATCTTGGCCAGGAAGAACCAGGCACGGTCGCGGATCGAGGGCGGCGCGCCGGCATTGATGAGCCGCGTGAAGATCTCGGCCGCCTCGCGATGCAGGCCATAGGAGAGGTAGAGCCCGCCGCGCAGGATCTCGGCCTCGTCGGTGTGGTGCGGGACGCGGCCGAAATACTGGGCCACCATCAGTTCCGTCAGTGCCGAGAAATAGCGATCCTGGTAGAAATCGAACAGGGTCACGCCGTAGTACGGGTCCTGGACCACGTGGGGCTGCACCTCGTCGGCCGCCGCCGCGGGGGCGCCGGCGCCCAGCGCCGCGCCGAACAACCCAGCGCCGAGCAGCGCGCCGGCCCACCGGGCCGGGCGCCAGCGCGCCCTTGGCTGGGACATGCGCATCGGCATCGACCTACTGCCAGACCTTGACGGCGAACTCCGGCTGGAGCGCGCCGGTGGAGTCCTTGATCTGCAATTCGATGTACTTGGGATCGGTCGTCTTGTCGAACTTCAGCGTCGTGCCCCGGCGGTAATCGCGGTCGTGCGGGCCCTTGCCGGTGAAGAAGGCGACGAGCTCGTGCGGTCCGGCGCGCAGGTTGCCCAGGTAGATGCGCTGCACGCCGCCGCGGTGCAGGGCGACGATCTCGGCCGGGGTGTACAGGTAGTTGGCCACTTCCTTGTCGTCGAGCTTGACCTGCACCGAGTCCAGGTCGAACAGCTTGCCCACGTCCACCGAGACGAACACGGCGACCTGCGTGCTGGCCGGGAACAGCAGTTCCTCCTCGAGCACGAGCAGGTCCCGGTTGAGCTGGATGACATCGCCCTTGACGTCCTGGATCCGCTCATCGAGGTTGCGCTCGGCCGGGCTCGCCGGCGCGGCCGTCGGCACCGGCGGCGCGCCGGGCTCGGCGACGGGGGTGACGACCGCAGCGGGTTCGGCCGGCATGGCCGCGGCGGGGGGAGGATCGTCCGCGGCGCGCGCGCCGGCGCCGGCGCCGGCGGCAACGGCGGCCAGGAGGGTGACAAGACAGAACACGCGCGCACGGCTAAGGTTCACGGCGACACTCTCCTAGAAGGTTCCCGACACGGACAGCTCGACCACGGTGGCGTTGAACGAGTACAGCTGGCCGTTGCGGATGTCGGTGAAGTCGTTGTAGTGGAAGCGCAGCAGCTCGAGCGCCGCGTTGAGCTTGATCTCGTAGCGCGCCGGCACCTTCACGGCCGAGTAGCTGCCCTTGATGCCCAGGCCCAGGTCGTTGAAGGTGCTCAGCTGCCGGTTGCGCGACATGTACGTTTCCTCGGCCGTGAAGTTGTCGGCATAGAACAGCGCGTGCGACTGGGCGTAGTAGCGGGCGTAGCCGTCGAGCAGCCACTTCTCGCCGACGTACTGGCTGTAGCCGAGCTCGGTCGTGCGCCCGCGGATGTCCCAGGTGTCCCAGAAATACCGGTACTCGGCGCGGACGGCGCCCCGCTCGCCCACGCTGCCGGTGACGCGTACGGTGGCGGCGCGGCTGTTGCGCGTGTTCGGGTCGGTCTCCGGGACCGCGGCGCCGAATACGCGCGCGACGCGATACGGGCTGCCCAGGTAGCCTTCGTCGGCGATCGACTCGAGGTTCAGGCTCATCAGCCACCGGGCCGTCAGGATCTGGGTTGCGCCCAGCCGGTATTGCCAGTGGTTGGCCTGCTCGGAGAAACCGGGGTCGTTGTGCTTGCCCACGGTATCCCAGCCGCGCGAGTAGCCCAGGTTGATCGTGGTCATGCCGCCGAACAGGTCCTGCGCCACGTCGATGCTGGCGTTGTCGGCCGTGTAGTCGGGCTCCTTGCTGCGGCTGCCCACGAGGCTGATCACCGCGTCGCGGTACAGGTAGTCGAGTCCCAGGGCCGTCTCGTCGCGGCGCTCGCGGTACGGGCTGGCCGTCGTGACGACGTCGATGGATGCGTTGCTGACCATGTCGACGTAGTACGAGCCGGTAAGCGACACGGAATCGCCCACGCTCTTGCGCACCAGCATGGCCGGCCCGTTGGCGGTCACGCCGCCACCCACGTACGAGTGGAACATCACGTCGGCCTGGTCCTCGGGCAGGTCCGCGCCACGGGCG
>Ga0209611_10014298_pt1 | contig 10649 bp, 8 predicted proteins | sample S1TSphgellanicum_3_FD_187693 | JGI IMG/M metagenome (GOLD analysis project Ga0209611, IMG submission 187693) | Host-associated microbial communities from peat moss isolated from Minnesota, USA - S1T2_Fc - Sphagnum magellanicum MG (SPAdes) (version 2) | ecosystem: Host-associated > Plants > Peat... | reverse complement strand
CCAGATATTCTAAAGAGCAATAAAGCAAAGATTCAAGAGAGTAATAAAGCACACCAAAGAATCTAGAAAATACAATTTGTTTTCCTTGTTCTTTGTTGTTATGGTGTTGTTTGTTTTTTTTTTTTTATAATGTATTTTGGAAGTTGAAAATGGATGAAAAATTTCACAAAATCTTCTCCACATCACATATAATTTGTACAACAATGCTATGAAACTTCTTTCAATTATAATAATCTAACATTATAGGAATATATCTTTTACTTGGTCTTTCAGCTAATGGTATGTGAGTATGATCAATGGCATCACATATGTTTGGCAAACCTATGAACTCCTGAAATTAATGAATGGTCCTTAATAGTCACTTTCTAAAAGGTGTGTTTATGTACTTGCTAAAACACTTGTTTTTTGTCATAAAAGTCATCATACACTATATTCACATATTTTCGATAGTAGATGCACCAACATCAAACCTATCTAGCATATGTTTAAAATTAAACCCATGAGCAAACCTATAAATCACAACTACAACAACCTTCTTAATATTTAGTTGCGACCTCACTAGGTTACAAACACTTTAATTTCAAGAATGGAAATAGTTCTTCAACTAAATTATTGAAAGCATCAAAAGACATTATATAATGCATAAAATATTTTTTACCTCTCATTTTTAATGTTCTTTACCATACATGGCCTCAACTTTTTCTCAGTGAGTTTTTTGTTTGGGTTCAATCCAAAATATGCAAGAAGAATATTTTTTCCTTTTATTTGACATAGCAAACAAAATTGGATCCACATCAAAACATGATGATGCATTTTGATACAAATTTTTTGTAACTTGTGAGATATGGAAGATATAATTCCCTAAGATAATTGAAAATACCATAAAATTCAATATAACTTTCCCAATAAACATTTGATCCATATTGACAATGTCTTTTGAGAAAACTTGTAATAACCCTATTATAAAACACACTCACAATGAAAACCCAAATTAAAAAAATTCACACCAAAATAGGAGTCCAAGAATATGTTATGAAAGCCTTCGCAAAAACAAATTTGGGGAAAAAAATAACACTCACATGAACAAGAAAAAAAGAAAAAATCTTGTACTTTAGAACTATGTGCTCAATGTGTTTTGAGTCTTTGGAGATTTTGGAAGCCTTGCTACTTTTGGAACTCCTTAGTCTCTGCAAGCATTAGTACGTAAAAAGTGCATTGTGTAAAAAAATTCCCACCTAAGGCATATTTAAGTTTTAGGTGATTTTGTTGGGACCCACCCATTTTTAATCATTGGTTGATGAAAGGGCTAATGGGCACCTAGTGTCACCTCCATGTGCCTAGCTAAATGAGGACCACTTCAACTACATCACCAAAAGAATCTTTAAAAAACATAGATTTTTAATGTTCATCAATGCAAAAGATAGACCCAAACTCGTGAGTGTTCACACATTAAATGTTAATTTTAGATCACATATGATCATGTAATAAATAAGAATAGTGTAGATTAAGTAATGACAAAATAACACATTAAGCACTTGTAAATGAACATCAATATCATGTCTACATATGCAAACATGGAAAGGTCTAAATTGTATTAACTTGTCATTTTCAAATCAAAATCTTTTGGCTAACAAATCTTGAACATGTTAAGTTACAAAGATGTTTCTCCCTCCTCCCATCCCACCTCAAAGAACATAAATAATGTTTTAAATAAAACAAACACAATAATGCATTACAAATTCAAGTTATCAATACACAACAAGAAATCCTTCAAAATTGTTTTGAACACTACATTGCAAATTCAAAGCACATCACTACATAGGAAATCTTGGAAAATATTATGAATAATCCACAACTAGACCAAAAGAAAATGTAACAAGCACCATAAATGCAATATATACAAATAGCAAACACAACAACAAGTACAATAAAATTAGCAATGATGGAATTATTCAACACCACTAATTCCCAAGAACATAAAAACATTCACTATTACACACAATTGCATTAAATAAAAACTAGCCAAATTTTCCTTCAAATTATATAAACTTACAATTAGTTAGAAATCATCATGCGGGTGAAAACACATTAAAGTGGAATACATAATCTTGTCACAACTTGTTGGATTATCAATCATGGGCCATGGAACAAAATATAAAAGAATAATATGTGGAAAGGACTCAAAAAAATAATATTGCATGTGATATGATCACATTATATGAATTTCATGAAATAGATTTTGAATTACCATAACAAAATGAATTTTGAAATGCCAAAACCCCAGTGTCACAATCCATATCATGTGATTATGGATTCATTATATCTACTAATATGCTTAGTTCAATAAAAAAAATGACATAAAAAATAGTGTGATGCCATTGATACAAAGGAAAACAATTTTGAAAGAGTTTGAAAATCATAAATTGAGATATACAGTGAAATATGGATTTTTTTATAAATTCATTTATTCATTTGAATTAATAGTTCAACTTTTCATTTTTTAAATGTAAATTTTTGATACAATTATCTACAATTGATAAAGTCTATAAGTAAAACAAATTGTTTAACCTTGCCATATGACTTGTGCAATATAATTTTATTTTAACATTAATATGGACTCCACATATACCAGAAAGTACTCCACTTTAGTGTGTTTTCACCCATGCATTGATATCAATCAATATTATTCAAAATTTCCATTTCTAGATCAAATTCAAAACACAAACCTAGTCGTTCACTAATCCTTATTTTTTAAAATTTACTTTCATAATAAACATGTGGTGATTAGTTAGTAATTAGGTGAAATTTTTGAATCTTGATTCAAAAAATTCAAATTTGGCCTAGAATTGTAGAGGTTTCGCATACATTGGGGTCAATCGCACCTTGGGTCAATTTCTATAAACATCTTTTGATAATATGGAAGCTAAATTTGGCACCATTGCATTACAATCTCATTTTAGTTTAGTTTTGGTTTCTTGTGAACCACTGTGAGGGATTCCTTCATGCCAATCTAGTTTTAAAACATGGCACACAACTTAGAAATATTGGAAGCAGTCAAAATTGGGAAAATTTGAATTACAAACTTTAAACCTAGGAGTTTTTGCAACTATTAATATTTTGAGTAATAGGGATTTGAACCCCGAAACACAAATCATTGTGCATCATGTGACCAATGTTGACATTACCGAAGTGTTTGGAGGATAAAAAATCCTTTGAACCACGAATTTAAATCTTGATTTGAACACCACGTTGGAGTTATTATATTTGTATTCACAATGTCATGGTAATAACAAAGTTGAAGGAATCATAAACCCATGCAATACAACAAATATAAAACCACATTTGCACTTTACTAAACTTTAGTATTTTGCCAATTACAGTTTTTCTTTCCCTTCCCAAATTCCACACAAAAATATAATGGCATTTTAGTTGTAGAATTTACATGGGTCTTTCCAAACCAAAAAGCTATCCAAATTCAACAATTTACTTCTTCAACATTGTTTTGAACATTGGACTATTCTTCCTAATAGTGCTTACTACAACAATAACTCAACACCACTATTACAATCAAAACTACAACCTCAAATGTGACAAGTCATGTGAACTACCACACAAAAGAAAAACCCAATACAAAACTTGCCAAAAATCTTGCCATGTAAGGTAAATAATTTATAGTTCGCAATCATCATTACTAAGGGATAAGACCATTATTTCAAAGCCATTCACAACATGAAAAACATTCAAATAGGGGTTTGAGTGATTCAGACAATAGGGCATGGTTCAAGATTTTAAACATAATGCTTATATATATATATATATATATCCATCAACCTACAAAATGTTTCAATGAATGTTTGTGAGGGAATTACTGTTATGTGAACCTATGCCTCCTACATACATTACAGTATGCATTATCAATTAGGTAGTATACCTTCCATAATTGGCATTGTGCACGAACAACATTTCATTTGCCATGAAGAAAATAGCCCAAAGTTTGGCAAAAGTACTAACTTTGTTTTTTAAAAATTTACCCCACCTCTTGAGGATCTTTAGATTCTTGGACATTGGGTAATCATTAGTAACATCCTAATATTATACAAATCCACATAATACAATACATTTGCACTTAAATAGGTTTATAGGTTGTGATTAAATCTATGTGCAAGCAAAAAACTTGTAGTCCAAATATTTTTACAATGTCACTTGGAACATAATGAACCTAATAATGATGGTCCTTCAAGCAAGAAGAAACACAAGGGGAAGGGGAAGTAAAGTCAATATTGATCATGGGTTCCAAATTCATACGCATCCATGGAAATCCAATCCAAGAAGCTTCATAAACTAAACTAGGAACATGGGAAAATCTTCACATTCATTGTAACAAAGAAAGAAAAACACATTGATGCATCTCAACAAGGTAGATCTTCACAACCAATTCAAAATAGTTATGACAAAATGGAAACACATTGTTGCACATTGACCATTGAAGAAAATTGCTTGTAGCACACAAGGAACGAACCTATCTACAAAACAAATGGGGAACATTTAGAATTGGAGGCTTTAAAAAAATCTTTGATTACATGGTTGGGATAGGTTGTAGCAAGGGTACCAATCTTTAAATCCACATGATAAAACATGTGTTGCATTTGTTGAAGGTGAAAGCACACTACGGTGACCCCTTTGTGTATTCACATTGTATTGTTTTTCTAGGTGGTCATCTTTTTCACAATGTTTTTGCATATTATGCTAAAGCATAACCCCAAAAAATAATAGGAAAAAAATCATTTTTTATTTATATTATGGTGGCTTGGAGTATATTTGCATGAAAAAAAAACATGTCAAGACATATTCAAAACTGAAAATATACTTAAAAAATGACTGAAATGATTTTTAATTTTCATGAAATTTATAGTAATTATTTCACATGTCATTTCACGTAATTTAAATGAAATTTGAGAACCATTTGAAAATTTTGATAATTTTCATGTCATAAATGAGTTTTTTATATGATGATGGTCATAAGCATGTGGTAAATTGACATTTTCACAAATAATTGCTTGCAAATGGAATTTGGCAAGTGTTTTGATGTGGGCCTATTTTTAGACTTTAAAAAAACATTATTTTTATTATTAATGAAATTAAATATTAGGGCAATTTGAAATGACAAAATGAGCTCTATTATACTATGTACATAGAAATATATTCGTGGTTCCTTTCCTTTGCATTATTAGATTCATTTTATTTTTTCAAATAATATTAGATAACATTAGTTTTATGAAAATCAAAATTTTAAAACCAAAACACCAAAATTTAAACTCAAAATTAAATGGACTACATTTCAATGTGGAACTCATACAAAAATATTTTAAGTAGTAGAAGGAAAAGTGCCCCAAAGTAGGTCACCATAGTGTGCTTTCACCTTTGAATCAATTTGGCCAAAAGATTTATGAATTGATGAATGAATTACTTGGTAATAGGCCAACTTTCCAACATCTTAATGTCAAAGACCTTATGGACAATTTAAGCAATGTCTACAAATGACCAAGTATTGTCACAATTCAAGATCCAATTAAGTTAAACAAAAAGAATTGAAGAACAAAAAAATGTGATGAAATAATTAAGCCGAACAACTTTCAAGATTGGATGCATTTGACCCAACCCATAATTACAAATTTAATACCAAATTTTGATAATTTAGTAGTCCCTCCCTAACAACACACACCAATGTCTAAATATATCAACTCCAACATTAGTGGATAGAGATTACATTGCAACAAAAAAATGTAAATATTATTCAACTTGCAAAATTATGGCAAATATGATTGAAAAGGGAAGAAAAATATTAGTTGAGTCCATTGATTGTTTTCATGCAATAAACCTTGTCATTGAAGAAAAATGAGCAAAAAAAAAGCATTGAACATGTTGCAATTATAACAATTGGACTACATCAAGTCAAAGGCACCACCATCAACACAATTCAAATGAACCTAGAGGCTAGTGAATGCAATCACAAGTCTTATAGAAGATTTGGGTATGGCATTCATTGACAAAAACAATGTAAACAAAAATGGAAACCTTTGGAGCACCATGAACCATGACATCAAATAACAAAACCTACTTTTAATTAGAAGGAAAATGAAATAGCAAATGAAGAAGAGTACACAAACCATAAGTGCATGAACTAGTGAATAAACAAACTTGCTTACTTTAGATATAGTTGTATATTAACAAGAAATTTTTTATACTTCTTTGAAAGCATGTAAGCTCTATTTTCATTCAATTAATTCAAATTTGAAAGCAGTGACAAAAGTTTTATTTCAATTTTGAAGGTGACCCAACTTGAAAAACTTGTTAGTACTTGGATAATTGTAGTTATAAGAAATTTGTTGATTGGCCACCATAATAAAACAAAATGAATCAAAAAAATAATTACCTAGGAAAGGAGCAAAGAACAACCTTGCAATGTTCCAATTATAAAGCATTGAAAAGCAAATAAATAAAACAAAAACTTTGCATACACATATATTCTGATCCACCATGATATACAATGTTTTAAGAAATAATTTTTTTAATAATCTATTTCTTGGGTTTTTTTCTACCATAGTATGCAAAACATTGTGAAGTCCTTTATTGGTGTTCACATGGTTTAAATTCAAAAACATTCATTGAAGAAAACATTCCAATGTGACTACATAAAGGGATCACCATAATGTGTTTCCACCCAAACACCAATTGCAAAGCTTGGAGAGGAAAAAAATGAGTGACCTTGTAATGTGTTGACATCAAAACATAATAAAAAATAAACAAAAAATTGTGACAAGTTGATTGCGAAAAGAATGTAAAAAAATGAAATTGAGAAAATTTGCAAGAAGGTTGTAATAAAAGATTGAATAAAGAATGAATAAAAATAATAATTTGAGCTGAGATTTACAAGTTCACCGTCATCTCCATATGTGAATAAAAATAAATGGAAAGACTTGTAAAAAGGTGTCATTAATTCAATATAAGTTACTTTTGCCTTTATACAAGTATGAATGTCAACATATTTTGGTTAGGGTTAGATTAATGTTAATTAATGCCAAGGTGAAAACACATTAGGGTGGAATAAAAATGACAAAACTTGAAAGTCCATTGGAATGTTAAAGTACATTATATCATGCATGGGTGAATGGCTAGGTGTTAGGGTGCAATCACAATAACACATACCATAGCAAGTGTAATGCTTGTTTGATTTTTTCATATTTTAAAGCCATAATTTAATTTGTTGTTGAAATGATAAGATTTGTATACATAATTATATTTTTAATATATCATGGAGACATGTGAATTAATTTGAAATTAATCCAATGAATAAAAAGTAAACAAAAGCATTCATTAAGCATTGTAACATTTGCTTTTAAATAATAAAAGGACTTGTAAAATGGATTTTAATTTTTTGAAAATGACATTTTTTGCTAAATTTAATAAAAAAGTACGATTTTTTAAAATTAAGAAGAAAATTTGAAAGATTTTTTGAAGAATATTCTAAAAATATTTCTCCAAAAGCTTTCACAAAAGTAATCACAAAAGCAAGCATGTGTGGCTATGTTGTCCCATTTGCACTTGGTTATTAAATATTTGTCATATAAACTTGAGGAGTCCTATCTTGCTCATGATAATATTATATTTGAAAGTTGAACATCTATATTAATAAATTCAATGAATAAAGGACTTCCATTAACAAACTTGTAACTCAATGTACATTTCAATATTATCAAAAAATTTCCAAATTGTCCCTTTTTCTTCAAATAACTTGTTCTCAGAAACAACTTAATTTGCTTCTCCCAAGGAAAGCTTTTCCCAAGGAAACATGGTTGGACCTACCATTTTTGTTTCCTCCTCGAGGGAATCACTTTTTCTTGGGAACATCTAACTTGAAAAAGTTGTCAAGAAACTATTTTTTCTTCATCCACTTTGTTCATGAAAACGAAAAAATGAGAAAATGATTGAACCTTAAACCCTTTTGGTTGGAGGACATTCTAACCACTAGATTATTATTATTATTTTGAAAATATTGTGTAAGAAAAATAATTAAAATATTAATAATATATTGAGCATAGTCAAAAGATTTTAAAAAATACTTTTTTCGTTGAGCATTATCTTATAATTACATCGAGACTGATGTTGCACTCAATTTGTTACTCCTATTTAATGTTTGCCCCCTCAAACATGGTTTTTCTAGTGTACTATGTGAGTCCCTCCCTTGGTTGCTGCCTTGTGTGGGGGGGGTGGGGGGGTTAATTTGGGTAGAATTGATAAAATAGTATCAGTTGAAGGGTTTCATATGCGGGTCTCAAAATCGTCTCTACCCTTTTAATAACCGGGAGTCCTGAAATTGTTCCTAGGGCTTGGCAAAGCTGTTTTTAGGGTTTCTCTGGGTGGGTGTTGTTGGGTTTGCTTGCGGCTTCGGAATTCTTCCTCTCGCCTCCCGTGTGTACAAATCGCTGAGTATTGCATGCCTGCGATCTCGCTTGCCTCACTACCTTGTGGGGCTCTAAGTAGGCTGAAGAGCTGGGAAGAGGAATAGGAAGAGCACAGCAGTCATGGAGCCGGCGGATTTCGAAGCTCTTCCGGAAGAGGATAAGCATCGCATGTCCACCATGATCGACCAACTTCAAGTCCGTGACAGGTTTGTCCTTCTCTTTCGCTGCTTCTTTTATCCGAGTGTCTTCCTGTTATCCTTGCCCTCTTCCAGTTTTTTTTCTTCCAGTCCTTCGGGTCATTCCAGTCTTCAACCAAGACTGGAACACAGTTGCAACCGCTAGAAGGTGTGGGAGACAGTAGTAGCTGGAAGTCTGAAGCCATGCTCAGTCACGATTGCCGATGAAACACAGTGTCATTCGGCTTCTTGGAAGTTTAGGGTTTGGATCTGGTTGTGCGACTCAGTTTTGAGGCTAGTCTTCATGCCCCGATCGCCTCTAGATCCCAGGTATATGTTAGATGGTGGAAGTTTTGTTGAGACTCATCGGGAATGATGCTCCTTTTGCACTTCACATGTAATAGGCAGTGTTTTGTGGCTTTCTTTCTCAATTCCAATATGGGAGAGACTGTGAATTAGGCTTGATTTTGTGCTGAATGTGAAAGCAGGGCCTTTGTGAGCATGGCCTGATTGACTCTGGTTCTTTGAATGGTGTTGCAGCTTGAAGATGTATAACTCACTGGTTGAGAGATGTTTCTGTCACTGTGTGGAGTCTTTTCGACGCAAGACACTTGACAAACAAGAAGAGACATGTGTGCGTCGTTGTGCTGAAAAGTACTTGAAGCATTCAATGCGTGTAAGCATGCGTTTTGCAGAGCTCAACCAGGGAAGCCCCACCCCTGACTAGCAGGATTATGGTCATTAAGCTTCTGCTCTGATTGTTGGGCTGCCTTTAGATACATGTTGTTTACTGTATTTGAATGTTCTTTGCTAGTTTTGTAGATGCTGCACAAACATTTTCATGGCCCCAGGAGGCTGTTGTAAGGCTGAGTATAAATGAATGATGGTATGGAATTCTTACCATTGGAGTTCAATCAACATCCTCTGTGGTGATTCTCATGCATTGTGCTGCTGCTGGCTTATCAGTCTGATGTGTTGAGGAATTGGGTTGGTACTTGATGTTGTAACTGTTATGCATACTGCCTTGCATCTCATGGGGGTACTTTGTGTCATCTTCTGTACCAGATTCCCAAATGCCCCCAAAGAGGAGAGATATATTTCCCAATATTGCCAATGGTTTGGAATACTATAAGGGAACTCAGACAGTCTCACAACTCTATCTGCAAAAGGGCTAGCAAAGAAATGCCCTGCTCTCCTTAAGATTTATGGTTTTCTCCTATTCTTCTCTCCCTACTACTCTAGTGCTCCTCTCCTCAAGATTTCAGTTTTTTCCTCTCTTTTTCTTCTTCTTCCCTGTCTCCTGCTGCTGCAGCTCTTCTCAAAATTTCAGCTTTTGTCTCTGCTTCTTCTTCTTCTGGTTCTTCTCTCCCTTGTTTTGGTCTCCTCAATATTTCAGTTTTTCTTCTCTCCTCAATTTTTGTGCACTTTCTGTGTTTTGTTTTTGTTTTCTTGGGGCTCTTTTAATTTTGGTTTCCTTGTGCAATTTCTATGTTTCTGTTGTTGTTGGTTCTTCAAAATGCAAACCCAAATTGGAAGTTGAATGCTTAACCATTGATTTTGAACACCATTTTACTACTAGAGTGCACACTTCCTTGCTTGCTTGATTCCTAACTGAATTTTGATGGTACGCAAGATGGAGGAAAAACAAACAAGGAAAAGGCTCTCAGTAAATTTAGCAAAAAAGAAAAAGTTCAGATCTCTCTCTCAAACAACAGCAACAGAAAATTATATAAATAAAAAAAGAGTTCATGAGAGTTTGTGGGTATAGGCAGAACGAAAAGAAAAGTGTAGCATTTGAAAAAAAAACTTCAAATAATAAGTCTAGTGGAAAATTTAGGAAGTTGGAAAAAAAGGAGCAGGGGTTTGAATCAGGATAACTTGGTAAATTGGTAAATGGAGGTATAACTTTGACAATGAGCAAGTCGATTTTCTGAAAATTTTGAAATTCATAACCTACATGGTCCATGCAGTCCAAAAAATTACATACCCTGCATCCATTATGAAAACAAAG
>Ga0209611_10014295_pt1 | contig 10649 bp, 16 predicted proteins | sample S1TSphgellanicum_3_FD_187693 | JGI IMG/M metagenome (GOLD analysis project Ga0209611, IMG submission 187693) | Host-associated microbial communities from peat moss isolated from Minnesota, USA - S1T2_Fc - Sphagnum magellanicum MG (SPAdes) (version 2) | ecosystem: Host-associated > Plants > Peat... | reverse complement strand
GCCGAACTTTAGCCTGCCGCATAATGTTCCGGCTTTGTCCGCTTATGTGGGAAATTTGGACGTTTCATTACTTCGGGCCAGGAGGAGGAAGGAGGGCGTTTCAGGCCAGGGGGCGACCTCCCAGGCCAGGGGTGGCGGCCCCATGCGAGAGGCGCTGCCTCTCGCGCTCTCCGGGATATTTTCGCCAAAGAAATTTTCGGTTCTGTGTTCACCACAAACCGCATTTCATCAATGCCTTGGTCTGTTAAAAAACCGCCCCTCTAAAAACCCCCTCACCTCTAAGATTAGAGGATGGAAAATAGCATGGAAAATAGCAGGGGAAATAGCATGGGAAATGGGTAAGTTTTGACCATACATTGCTTGACGGACAAGAAACTAACATTGCATTGTCAAACGCGTATGTATGTCAGATGCACAGCTTCAAATGACGAAGTGAACACACTTTCTGATGAGCTGCGGCCGCTCATCCAGCAAGGCGATACGGTTCGAGAGTTTATCAGGCGAAATCCAGAAGCGCTGCGGCGGGTTGTCGAAGAGAAGTCCTGGAAGACACTTGCGGCCGTAATGACAACACTAGGGATGACCTATAAGACCGGGACCCCTTGGACGCGCGGTGCAATCCAAAGAGAATTTGTGAAAGCGTCAACGCCGTTCAAAGAACGGCGGGGAAGGCGAAAGAGCGAGCCCGCCGTTCTGCAAAACATCGATGTGCCTCCCCCTCCGGAAAGCGCGGAAGGGTCGCTTGATATACCGCGCCGCGCCGCGCCGCATCCGGCAGGGGCGATCGAGGCCCCGCCCCGCCCGGTCATGCAGCCGAAGCCCATGTTCGAACCGTTCACGTTGAAGGATCAAGAGCCACGACGCGAGTTAACACCTGAAGAACTGAGGAAGATAGAAGAAACCAAAATCCGTATTTTCGGAAAGGCAACCCCTCGAACGCGAAACTGGTAGGCGAGGGCGTGATTGAATACCGTATCGATTGGGGGCCTGGCTATCGCGTCTATTTGCCGTGACGGTGAAGCGCTCGTGATGCTGATCCTACTGACCGGCGGCACAAAGCAACGGCAAAAACCGGACACAACCAATCATAATTCAGTGGATTGTTCCGTGATATGTTTCCCAGTTCGGTTGATAGGAGCCGTTTCCCCGCCCCGGCCAAATTCAGAACCGCGCGGGGCCGCGAGCCCGTCAAGGAGCGCCGAAGGCGACCGCGAAGCGGCGCGAGCAAAGCGAGCGTCCTTTACGGGGGAGAGGCAGCGCGCGAGGATCAAGCGGCCGGTGATCATACGCTTTCCATCGCCCTTCGCTCGGCCCGCTAGAGGGGGCTGATGATTGCGCGTTAATCGCATCGCCGCGCCGGGGGGCACATTCCAACATCAACACCGCGCATCTGGCACCGAAGCTGGGGAGCTACGCGCTCCCCAAACCCCTCGCGGGATGCTTTTAACAAGGAAATTGGCCAGGCTATCCCCGCCTTCATCGAAGCATGGCCAGCTATGCTACTTTCCTATTCCTCTCAGCCGCACAGACCATTCTCCACGCAGATCACTCCGGTCACGCTGCCGCCCCTGACGGGTTTTCCTTTCAACAAACGAAACTGGTGAATGAGTGCCGTGCTGGTCAAAACCGTCTTTACTCCTTTGCCACCTTTGCGGTGGTCCCACGATCACTGGCTGTGAATGCCAGAGCGAGCGCGGAGCGGGAGCCGCGTAGCGCGGCCCGAAGGGCCGTCTGGCATGGGCACAATGCTCCCACAGCGGCCCGTAGGGCCGCCGATCACGGATAAATCGCGGAGCGATTTTCCGCTTAGATGACGATGAGTATGATCCCGGTGCTGGCTATTTTCTCTCCAGCGCCGATTTTAGCCGGAAAAGTGCTTGTTCAAGAGCATTGTCACTGCCCGATTTCTCCGCTCCATCCCCCTTAGAAAGTGATAAAAAATCTTGATTCTGTGTTCTGGGGGGATTTTCCGACTTGGTAGATAAACCAAAAGAAGCAACGCCGGGCGCCGCCTCACCCCGGCCCTGCGGCAATTGGGCCTGGGCGCACGGCAACGGGTCGCGGAATGTGTAGGCGTTGCTGGTGCGGATTAGGCGCGAGCGCAGGGCCAGCTTGCCGAACAGATCCAGCTCCCGGAACTGCACCCGAATGAGCCGGTTCACCCAGGTCAGGATTTCGGCCGCTTCCAGCGCACGGATTGCCTCGTACACCGTGTCGCGGCAGCACTGCGCGCGCGCCGCGATGGTCTCATAGCTCGGGAAGCACCGGCCATCCCGGCTATTGTGGAAGCCCCATAGCAGCGCCGCCAGCACCTCCAGCGTCGCCCGTGTCAGCGGGCCGCGGTGCTGGCCCGGCTGCTTGTGCCGCGCCGACCAGGCCCGCGCGTAAACCATGATCCGCGCCTTCGCGTTCCGGTCCAGCGGATACCCCCGCCCGTCCCCGAAAACCTTCTCGCGCCGCCGGCGATAACCCGCCGGCAATGCCGCAATCACACTCATAAATCTCTCCGTCAGGTTGCGCACAACCAGCCGAGACGGCCGAAAAATCGGCACAAGTCCGCCCGTGGCAAGAATTCACTTGCAAAAGACGGAAAGGTGAGAGAAAACGAGCTTACCAGGAACGATTTCTCCCGGCCCTTGCCGGTATGCACGGCCCGCCTCCCCGGCGGGTTTTGCTATTTCTGGGCTATATATTCTCCAAGCCAGAAGTTGATCCCACATGGCAGCGACCATCGCCGCCATGCACTGGAAGGCGGCGCGCGAATCGCCCACGCCCTCAAGTACGACGCATTCGGTAGCAGCTAAATCCGAATGTCCAGAAGTTTCATATTTATTGCGGGTTGCGTTCACGCATGCCCAGCTCGCTCACGCGTGAGGGATTGTTACCCGAAGGGCCGTGAGGCGCTTGCGCGGCACGGGGCGAAGCCTAAAGCCCGGCCCCGCATCGCGGGGACACGCCCATATCATCACTGAAATCTAGCAGCTAGAATTCTAACGGCTATTGTTCGGGGAGGTTATAAAGGATGAACGTCATGTCCTGACCGTCAAGTCCCATTTCTAGAACCTGATTGATTGGCTCGCCCTTCGCCGCGAGCAGTTCCAGGGCATATTTGAAGAGCCGCAAATGAATTTCGAGGCCGGCATTAGGCAAAAGAATAATCAGGCCGGCATGAAGGGGTTGCGCTGCATACAATTTACGAAAATCGCCGGCATTATTGGTAACGACAATAAAATCCCCCTCTGTGGCAAGACGTACAACATTTTGGTCTGACCATCCGGCCTTCCCTATATGAACGACATGCTGAGCTTCATGACCTTCCTGATTCGCAATGACCGTTAAGGCGGGCGGCAAGCATTCGTCGATCAAAAACCTCATGCAAGCTCAATATCGGACAACTTCATGCGGCCCGTGCTTATCGGCGGCTGGTCGTGCCATGGCTGCTTGCGGGGGCGTCCGCGCAGCGGGTAGGCGGCGGCATAGACAGAGGCGAGCCTGGCCATCTCTGCCGTGATGCTCGGATAGCTCTCTAAGAGGACTTCCTCGGTCTCCCCCTGGGCCTGGATGTCGGCGATCATGTGAACTGGCACGCGGGTTCCACGAAATACCGGGTCACCACCCATGATTTCCGGGTCGGTCACGACAAGCTGGCGCGCCCTGCGTAGGTCGCGCAAGGATTGCGCCAGCTCGCGCCGCGGCTCCCGCAAGTCGATTTTCAGGAAACCGCCTTCCAGCGATAGCGTGTTGCGCGGTGTGCCCTCCAAGGCATCGAACACCTCGCGGCGCAGTTCCGGCGCAAAACGATCAACAAGCCGACGCTCAAGCGTCAGCGACATCAATGCGCGAAGATCGAGCAACCGCATCGGGTGCCCTGCCCGCTCACCCATGACAGCCGGCACGGTTTTTTTGTCGATAGCATTGTTGACGGCCTTCAACGTCAGCCGCGTCAGAACGGCCGCTTCCGTGGGCGTAAATAAGGACGCGTCTTGTGTTCGCATGATAAAAACCTTCTTTAGAAAAAGAATATATTATTTTTCTCGAAAAGCAAAGAAATTGCCATCCCCGGCTCCTAAGGAAAGGAGCGAAGTGAATTTTTTTTCCTGGAAAGACTGCCGCCACTTGCCAAGGCGATTTTGGCACGGTCGCGGCATGGGCGGCCATGTTTCACCGCCTTATCTAAGGCAAAATAGGCAATCTTTCCGCCACAAATCTGCGATTAAAATATAATGTTCACAATTTCAAAAGATCAATTTTGACTTTTTGAACAAATTCACGCGCGTATTTCAGTGTAAGCTCTGCTTTATCGCCCTCAATCGGATCACCCAGATAATCGCTGATTTGGCGCAATCTCTCCGCCCGCCGAAACTCGGCCCCCAGCGCCTGAGGTATATGGCCAGGCTTGATCAAATACTGGTTGAAGGCTGCATGAAGGCCGCTATGCGATTTTCCCTCGGTCACCTCTGATGGCGCACCAACCAATATCAATGCAGCCCGAGCGGCATTGAACATGGCATAATAAGAACGGTTGCTCGCCCCCTCGGCATCGCCATCACCCAGCAAGACCACGGCCGAGGCGATGGCACGATCAGCCTTTTCCAGCAGCATGGCTGGCGTCACAAGCGAACACCCTCACGCTGGATATTGCGGAGTAAACTCGGGTTAGAAAACTGTTCCGGGTGGTCCCATTGATCCTGCCAAATAGGCAAGGGGGAAACGACTATACCGCTTTCGAGCTCAACCACGTAAGCGGCATCAATCATCTCAAGCATGGTGTTGACCGTGGAACCATGTGTCCCTGGAAGCAGAACGGCGAGGTCTGCATCGCTATCGGGGGCATGATCTCCGCGCGCCCTGCTGCCAAAAACCACCGCCCCCATCACCGGGTACAGTTTTCCAATCGCACTCAGAAAAGCACGGGCTGCCCGCTCAGTGGTTGGGTCAAGCGTGTTCACAAGTTCAATTTTGATCTACGACCGGCACGTTATGCGTGCTGAACAAGTTATTCAAAGCACGCACAACCAATGTCTGCACGTCCTCGCCGGTCTGGGCCTGAACGAGACGGAGCGAACGCTTAAAATCTGGGTGTAGGTAAGCTCCAATATGAATCTTCCCCTCTCGGCTGGGAGCCTTATACGCGCTGCGCGCCGTCGGCGAAGCCTCAGCCAAGGGAGGAGCGGGGGACTGTGCTGGGGCCTGCAATTTGCCCGAGGTTTTCTCCAGTGAAGCTTGAAGTGCTGAGACCTTAGACATGTTCAAATGTTCCTTTGTTCACATGTTCAACAACAAACTTGAACAGTCGGTCAAGCTCCAGGCCAGCTTTCCCATCGGCGTCTAGCTCCTGCGGCGATTGTCCCGTCATAGGTGCGTCGGCATAAGCTTGCCGATGGCAAAGATGAACGGGCGCACATTCTAGCCCGAAAACTGAGCGGACCATTTGCCGTGCTTCGTCAGCCGTTTTGGTCGAGGTCGGGTGAACACCGTTGAGCACCACCAGGGCAGGCGGATTGCCGGCAATCCGCAGAAGGTCGGAAACAGCTCTCAGAGTCTCAATCTCGACGACATTGGCGCGGGTTGGGATGAGTACTAGGTCCGAGAGGCGGGCTGCATTCAAAGCACTGTCGTCATTGCGGCCAGCCGTATCAATGACGACAAACTCCGCGCCACCGCTTCTCGCTGTCTCTAAAGTTTGTTTCAAACGGCTTGCCTGAGCTGACACGACGGCTGGATTCTCGGCTTCACGGCGATCTTTCCAGTTTGTGGCGGTCGCCTGAGGGTCAACGTCAATAACTGCCGTCACCATACCAGCAATGGAGGCCGCCACGGCCAAGCCTAAAGCAACCGTAGTCTTTCCGGTCCCGCCCTTTTGGCCCACAAGCGATATTGTGAACATATGTTTTCCTGATTTTATGATATTTTGAATTTGTGAACACCTTGGGCGATTCGGTCAAGGCGCTAAAGTGCCAGTTCAAACTCGTATTCGTTCAACCTCATCGAGGCTGATTTCATCCCGCCGCCTGTCATAGAGCTGCGTTGTCCGTGTGCTGGCATGATTCGCCATGGCGGCGGCATTTTCCAGCGTGCCACCGTTTTTCAGATACGCGGTGATCCCGGTCGCCCTAAAACTGTGGTTTCCCACCTTCGTCGCGATACCGGCCGCCGCCGCGCGCCGGCCGATCATCGCGTAGGCATTGGCCTGGGGCAGGGGGGTCCGCGTCAGCTTCCCGGTCCCTCGCCTAATCGTCCGAAATAGCGGCCCCTTAGCATCATCGGCCAGGCCGGCGCCGTCGATGTAAGCCACCAGGTAGGTTTCGAGATTATGGTGGCATGGCATTTCGTGGTGCTTGCCGCCCTTCTCGCGCAGCCGGACCCAAAGCCGGCGCTTTTGGGTAAACACGTCCTCCACCCGCATCGCCAGGGCTGCGCCGATCCGCGCAAACGAATAAACCATCAGCCCGATCAGCGCCCGGTCGCGCAGGCCCGCCGGCGTCGTGATGTCGATGCTGTCCAACAGTGCCCGCGCCTCGGCCGGCTCCAGCACCGGCGTCTTGCCAGATTTGACGATGTGGCGAGGGCCGCGGACCGAGGCGGCCGGGTTCACCGGCACCACCTGGCCGATCACCAGCCAGTCGAACAAATGCCGCACCGCCGCCAGACGCAGTTTTGCGGTCGGCGCCGAATGTTCGCGCGCCTGCAACTCGATCCAGCCGGCGACATGCAACGGCTGCACCTGAGCGATGGACCGAACGCCGGCATCCGCGCACCAGGCCAGAAAATCCATCACCGCCAGCATGTATGCCCGCCGGGTGTGCGGGTTACGGATGTTGGCGGCAAAAAATTCCTTGAAGCGGATACCGGCATAATCGCCGGCGGCGATGACCAAAACCGGGAGGTTCCTTGGCGCAGTGATCGGCATGAGCTGGCTCATTAGCTTCGCTCGCCTGCCAATGCAGGCAGCTCAATATTCCAAGAGCGCTTCATCAAGCTTCTTGCTGCATGCGCCAATCGATATGACGAATTTTGAAGCTTCGTCATCGGCAATTTTGGCGCTTCAACCGGCAACGGCGGAACATCGCGCCCAATCTCAACCATCAAACTCTCTATCGCCGCATCTTCGACGATACTCAACGACCCCCAATATAGTCGCCAGAAAGTTTTTCGGGCTTCTTCCCACCTGATGGGGTCTGTTTCGGTTGCAAGATATGCAAGTGCGTCGGTCACCTCAAAACACAAATCGAGCTGTTTCTGTAGAAACGGAAGTCGATTCGCCTGGCGCTGCTGCGTTCTGAATTGCCAGATCCCGAATGCCGCCGTGATGACGGCCGCTCCAATTGTCGCCCACGTCTCTAGCCAAGAACCACTCATGCAGCCCTCCCTCAAACCCCCAGATCGTCACACCCTAACCCATCCAAAACATCTGATAATACCCTTTAGCTTTGTTGCAAAAATCAAGAATTTCGCACCACGGCCAAGTCTAGGCCGGAGCTGGGCTTTTTTGTTGCAGAAGTCCGGTGTGATAACGAAGTCAGCTCGTCCCTCAAAAACCCTCGTTTGATGGAGACCGCCAGCCTCGGTTTGTGGATGCCATCTACGCGGCAAAAGGTCTCCGAAAACAGTCTCTTGAAATATATTTTCTGAAAAGCTAATGCACGGATAAGTTTCAGGAGAGATAATGTCTTCTTTCGGTCCCAGCTTCCTTGACCGGCTCGTTTTGCCGCCCGGTCTCATTCAGACGATCCGGCAAATCGGCGAGAACAAGGGCCGCCAGGATTTATTTCGTCTGCAGGCCCCGGAGAAATTAGAAAATCTCCGCCAGGTAGCGATGATCCAGAGCGTCGAATCGTCCAACCGGATCGAGGGGGTGACGGCCCCGGTGGCGCGGATTGAGGCCCTAATCCGCGATAAGACCACCCCGCAAAACAGGTCAGAGGGCGAGATTGCCGGCTACCGCGACGTTTTGGCGACCATCCATGCATCGGCGCCGGACATCCCCCTCACGGAGCGCGTGGTGCTGCAATTGCACCGCGACATGATGAAATACGGCACGGTGCCAGGCGGTGTGTGGAAGCCCGTTCAGAACGAGATTGAGGAAGTGCGGCCGGATGGTACGCGATTCGTCCGCTTCCGGCCGACTGAACCGTATTTGACGCCAGCCGCGATGCAGGAGCTGCACCAGGCGTTTCGGCAGAATCTCAAAGATGGCCGACACGAGCCGTTGATATTGATCGCCCTCTATGTCCTCGATTTTCTTTGCATCCACCCCTTCACCGATGGCAACGGCCGCATGTCGCGGCTGCTTGCGGTGCTGGCGCTCTACCACGAGGGCTATGAGATCGGCCGTTACATCAGTTTGGAGCGGCTGATCGAGCAGACGAAGGAAAGCTATTACGATACCCTCTATCGGGCATCCCAGGGGTGGCACACCGGCAGCCATGACCCGGTGCCGTGGGTTGATTATTGGCTCAGCACGCTTCTTGCCGCGTATCGCGAGTTTGAAAATCGGATTGGCCAGCTTTCCACCGGCCACGGCAGCAAGGCCGATATTATCGTAACCGCCATTGACCGGATGCTGGGTTCTTTCAGTATTTCGGAGTTAGAGGCGGCATGTCCGAGCGTCAGCCGGGACTGGATCAAGGCCGTACTCGAACAGCTCAAGCGCGAAGGCAGGCTCGAAGTCAGCGGCCGAGGCCGCGGCGCGCGCTGGCGTAAGGTCGAAGACCGAATGGGTGGAGAGGAAAAGAATGGGGTATAAACAGGCTTATAATACCCCATTTATCCGGCCACTACCCCATTTCCGGCCAGGGATTGTTGGATCCATCTCCCCCGATCCAGGGCGGGGGCCGTGATGCTGATTGGCTATGCCCGCGTCTCAACCCAGGACCAAAAGCCTGCCCTTCAGCTCGATGCGTTGAAAGCGGCGGGGTGCGAGCGGGTATTTGTAGAAAAGGCGTCTGGTGCGCAGCGCGACCGGCCGGAGCTGGCGCTGGCGCTGGAATACGCGCGGGCGGGTGATACCTTGGTCGTCTGGAAATTGGACCGCCTGGCGCGCTCCATGAAGCAGCTTATTGAAACCGTGGAGGGAATGGCCGCCAGGGGCGTCGGGTTCCGGTCGATGACGGAGGCAATCGACACCACGACCGCCGGCGGCAAGCTGGTTTTTCACATATTCGGCGCGCTCGCAGAGTTTGAGCGTTCGGTCATCCGCGAACGCACCAACGCGGGCCTGCGGGCTGCCCGCGATAGGGGCAGGCTGGGTGGCCGGCCCCCTGCCCTATCGGGCAAAGACGTTGCCGCCGCTAAGGCCATGCTGTCCGACCCCGAGATTACCGTTGAGGAGGTTGCCAGACGGCTAGGCGTGGCACCCTCTACCCTTTATCGGCATCTGCCAGGTGGCCGCGGAGCTGTCGGGTGATGGGCGACGAGGAGGGAAATCGGAAGTAGACATCTCGATGCGGATGTGTGGGCGCAGACCGGGGCCACTGTCGAAGATACTCGGATAAGGTAGGTCCGCTGAGAAGAAGCGGTTTTCGTCTCGTTTCGACGGCTCGCCGGCCAGAGTGAAACCGGCATCGTTTAGCCCCGCGAGGACGTGCGCGCGATACGCGCTGCGATCCTTCTTCGCCTTATTCCTGCTGACGCCGGCGGGCATCGACACCTTAAAATCGATGTCCTCTGAAAATCGTTTTATCAGGCCCCACCCCTTGGATAGCGATGTGCCGCCGCCAAATGCCGGCACGGCCGGGCCATGATCAAGGGTTGCCAGCACGCCAATAGCGCGCGTGACGTGCCAGTCCTTTTCGATCAAGCCAGGATTCGTGTTGAGGTCGCGCGCGACCAGTTCAACGAGGCGACGGTCCGGCACGTTCAAATCCCAACTGGAAGCCGCCGTAGCCGATCTTGCGGCGGACGCGCTGGCGGACAGCGACCACACGCCCAGTAGGCACCTGCGTTGTCCGGCCGTCGCTGTATGCCTGCTGAAGGCGCGTCGGTGCGGTTTCGATCCCGAGGCGATGCAAGGCTTCGGTTAAGGTCTCCAAGCCTTTGGGCGGCACCGGCTTATCCGTGAACGGTGACTTTGCCGCACGGGTATAGAGGCCGTATCCGAGTTTCAGCAGCAGGCCCTTGCGCACCAGACCGCGCAGCACCCGGCCGACTTGATCATAGCCGCCGAGATCATCGAAATCCGCGCGCAGGAACACGTCGCCGCGTTTCCGGGCGATCCGTTTCACGAGGCGCTGTTCCAGGCTTTCGGGTTTGATGAGTGGCTTTTTCATGGTGTCAAAATACGACATATGGCAATAGAAAGCAATAACTATATCAATAGATTAGGAAGCAGAGCCATTCTGGCGCGATGTTCCACTAATTTTTGCAAAGAAACGCGGGGCTAATTTAGTTTGCAGAATCTATGCTGCTTTGATATTTTACTGAAAACAGCAAATCTTGAAAGTAGCAAAGAGTGAAAACAATAGTTGTCTCATCACAGAAGGGTGGCAGCGCGAAAACAACGCTGACCGCCCTTCTGTCCGTGGAGGCTGAGCTGGCGGGTGATGGCCCCGCATGGGTGATAGACACCGACCAGCAGGGTAGCCTAGCGCGTTGGCACGAGCGCCGGGAGAGTGAGACACCTATGCGCGCCGAGATTCCTTTTAAGGAGT
>Ga0209611_10014294_pt1 | contig 10650 bp, 6 predicted proteins | sample S1TSphgellanicum_3_FD_187693 | JGI IMG/M metagenome (GOLD analysis project Ga0209611, IMG submission 187693) | Host-associated microbial communities from peat moss isolated from Minnesota, USA - S1T2_Fc - Sphagnum magellanicum MG (SPAdes) (version 2) | ecosystem: Host-associated > Plants > Peat... | reverse complement strand
ACACTTGCGGGGTGATTTTGTTTGACAAAATCTTGAACTTGTTTCATCATCCCTTGAAAGAATTGCAAGTACACCAGACACCAAGGCTCCCCTTGCAACACGTTTTCATTAGTTTAAGCACGCGTCTCAACAAAACCCCAAACGATGTTGTCAAGGCCTGTAGGTACGGATGTAGAGCTTTGTATGGAGAATTTAAGGCAATGATGGATATTAGGCCACCCAAACAAAGTAAGGGAGAGAGAAAATTTTGTTCTTTACTCACCCTAAATAATGCCATCAATGGAAGGGTTAAGTGATGGACACAATCTCATCAAAGCATATAATGTATTCTCATACTTATGTTCTTTTCCAATTTAACTTGGACCATTCATCATCAACATCAATGAATTTTTTTCAAGAAAAGAACATGTCATTTTTCCAACCAAAAAAGTTGGGAAATTCATGTTTTCTAGTGTAAATTTGAGTTTTTTTCTTTTTTAAAATTAACAAATTTACAATGTTTTATATCATAAAATTGAAAAAAACAAAAAAAACCCTCCCCAGATCAAGATCCTATCTTCATAGGACTTTTTGGAGTAGTGATTGGATGAAAAAGGTTCTAGAGATGAACACAATGGGAAATGAAAAGAAGCCAAAACTATAGTCGACTGGAGTTTTTGTTAAGTATTTGATGGGTGGGGGGAAACTTGATGGAATAAACAATGGAAGGACTACTACTACTCTAGGTAATGTGCTCCATACGAAACTTGGGACTACAAGTTGTCATTGGACAATGGTACCATTTTCATTATCATCATTTCATCAACCCTAACCTAAAGCCTTAAGTCTTCAGCCTACTACCCAAGTACAAATCACCAAAAGCATGGGCCAGGATCTTCATAGATATAGAGATAGGAGGTACTCAAAAATTATCCATACCTATGAATGAATTTTTGAAAACTTACTTAGGCATCCAAAACATTTGTTATTCAATTTCAAACATGCATGCCCACATCCATCCACACACCCCCACTTGATACTTAGAAAAAACCTAGAGGGTCCCCCATTGAAAAAACCCTAGAGTTCCCAGGATATCTCTTCCAAGATTTTGATTTGCACTAGGCTACCCAAATCATCAACACCCTTAAAAAAAACAAAATTATTATTATTTTGGCACTTGACTAGGTACTAGATCTGACCATTGGGTATGGTACTACATTCGTGAAGGGAAAAATTGAATTAACATGATGCTTTTTGTCATGAAATTTTTTGTTTAAAAATAAAGAAAATTCTGGGATGCCTTGTGAATATTGGCGACCAGATTTTTTTTTAAATTTTTTTTTTCCTTACAATTTTGTATAGTGATCAAAGTGTGAATCACCCATAGGAAGCTTTAGCCAAATTTGGTTATAAACAACATATGAAAATCAAATAAATTCAAATATCCTTCTGCATTTTTGCTCACCTACTTGGTTTCACCATGTGTAAAAATCTGACAACTTTTTTCTTTTTTAGAATTATGGCAATTGAAAATCTAAAGTTTCAATTCATTTTAGTATTTTTTTAATTTTTTAATTTTTGGCGAAAATTCACCCCTAAGAAAAAGGCTGTTGCCAACCACCAACATTTGAAGGGCAGAGTAGCCAGGATGAACCAACACCTACAGTGGTACCTTCACCTTCTTGAGTGAGGTCTCTTAATGGCTACAATTAACAGAATAAATGTTAAATTTGAGCTCAGAGATCATGATTTAGTCTTAAGATGGGATCAGCCTTTTTGCTTCAGCAACTTTTCTCATTTTTTCAAACAAAAAAATTGGGAGTTTTTATAAAATATTTTTAAAATGAAAGACTAACTTCTTTTTTTTTTGGAGGGGAAAATGCTAATTTTTTATATCATAATATTGAAAAAAAAAATGGATGTTTAGAGACAACCCCAAAAACAATTGGGGGTTTTGAGTTTGTGCCATGGTACCAAGCACACACCCAAGTAGGCTACATGAGACCTTTTCTTTGAAAAATTGGGGTGCATTTTTTGTATCGGTGGAAAAATTTCAATGAGTAACATTTAATGAACGTGATTTCATGATTTTTAGCCCCAAGTTGGGGGAGATATTAAATTTTGATTTATTATTGTCATTGGAAATTAATTCCAAATAGTGTTCACAATTGGGCTTTATCCTTTGGGTCCTATTCTCATTGGACCAATGGCAATGGCCACACTAGTACCAATGGTATGAAAAATTTAAAAATTTCACCTAACGAGATTGAGTTGTGTCTCTTCATGGTAGTTCAATAATGCTTGCAATTTTGTGAAAAACATCCACACTTTCTAGCTAGCTCTCCAAGGAGTAACTTGGTTGCTTAATTCTTCCTTAATGAAGCCCTTTGCATTCTCAACACTTGTTGGATGACCCTTTGTTTATCCAAGACGAGGTGAATTGAGTTCCTTAGCAAATAAGGGATCATTAATACTATTTTCCAACTTTTAAAAAAATTCCTTGACTCATTTTTCTCTCTCAAAAAGAGTTCTAGATAGGTTTAATCCAAAGGTTTTGGAGTTTAGTTTCTTGAAAGGAATAAAAACATGGTTACTCAATTAATTTCCCCCATGTTAACTCCTCCAAAGGGCCTTTGCATTCTTGACAATTGTTCAATGACCCATGAATCCAACAAGGTGTGGATAGACTTAAGTAGGCAAAAGAAGTCTAAGGTTATAGTTTTGCTACCTTCAATCAATATCTTATAGTTGAGTGAGCTAGATTTCTCTTCACAAAAAAAAGGCTTTAGTAAGGTAGATTTTTTTCTCTTTTAAAAAAGAAAAGAAAAAGAACTAATCGTTTGAGTTTAGTTGACGCAAATCACTTCCAAGTCTTTTCCTTCTTACCTTCCTATTAGCACTCACATACGGGTTTCCTTGCAATAAGGTTTGGTAGGTTGACATCCTCCCATACGGGTTGTCAACAAAGATCCACGTCTCAAGGTTTCTATAGGATTGTTGTTTTGGTTTACCCCCAAATAAAGTAAACCAAAATAAAGACGGATGGTTTGGTTTGGTTTGGTAAAGTGGGGAGAGTTGGAGGGAGCAGGAGAGGGAGCATCTTAAAGTATGAATTTGGCAACTACTAATTACATGCAGCCACCTAATGAGGTTCCTTGTCTTTTGTTCTTCTCTCCTCTTTTTTCTTTCCCCCTTTCCTCTCCCTTTGCGGGAGACATGCCTGCATCCCAAAATGTAAGGCGTGTTCCATGAAAGGTTAATATTGGAAAATTAATCATAGGCCGTGAACTGACACAAATTTTTCACAACTCCACGCAACAACAACACCCTCGTCCTCATCATCACATTTCTATCAAGAAGAACTCCCCTTTGAGGAACCAAAGTCAGTCAAAGTAGCACCTACCACAATTTGTTTTGTTTCACTCCCAGCAAACAAACCTCAGGCTTGATGTCCACACCCCGCACAATTAATGACTCACTCGTCTTCTTTCCAATTAAACCTAATTATATGCTAACTTTGTAGGAGTCATGGGCATGATTCTCCAAGCTCAAATAAATATGGTCCTTTGTATTTTTTTTTGTTTTTTGTTTTTTGTTTTGGTGCGTCTTGGTCTCTTTCCTTCCTCAAAGAAGAGTTTCATCACATTTCAAAGATGCAAAGCATTTATCATCTCAAGTAGAAGAGAGTAGCAGCAGGTTTCATGTTTAATCACCTCTTGACTCCTCCTCTTCCATGCAGCCCTGTGCAACACTTGCATGGTTTTGCCTCAGGGTGTGAATAATGTTGACATTGTAAATAGGACTTACAATTAGACAACTCCAAGAGCCCAACAGATGAAACTAGTACTGACCGGTCTCTTGAATGGTTGTGAGTTTGAAATTGGCGAGCAATTGTAGGACATGCAAGACCAATTTTTTTTTTTGGTAAGATATGCAAGACAACAAGTGTGATAATGGAGATCAAGAATTGCACAACGATGCAGAAAATCCATTCACTGATGCCCACAAAATTCATAGGAGGTCTTAAGCATCCCTTCCTTGCATTACCCACCTCCAATTCCCATTGCAACTTCTAACAAGCCATTGAAATAGTTGAGTTTAGAATCTACACTCTTGATGATTAGTTTTTGATATCTTTGATATTGAATTCAGCTTGAAAACCCCATTCATCTCTCTCCTTTTGTACTTTGTCTTCCTCTTGGATTGGTGCCTTCATTAATATAAAATTTGGCAGAGTTACATCGACAGACGGCTTCCAAGACATGCTTTTGAATAATAATCTCAATCAATTATTTTTGTTATTGTTTGAGGATTCCAATTCTCAATTTGTTTCACCCTCTTCTTCTTTCTCATGTTGTTGAGACTTGAGAACATCCACCACCTAGATCTATTGTGCCACATCCACAACAGCTATTGTTCCACAGAGTTCCTCGACTATGCCATGACTCTTTCCAGCGTGATAAGTAATTATTTTATTTATTTTATCCTACCTCTTGTTGGCCTTCATGTGTCAGGTGTTAGTACTCTGTGACTTAAGCTCTCCAACCAACAAGATAAGTACTCTTTTAATTTTGTTCTGAACTTTTCTCCCAGAACCATTTCAGCTCTGGGGAAGGGAAGGGGGGGGGGAGGAAGTAGCTGTAGCAGAGCATGTTGCATGCTGGCAAAACTCTAGACAACAAGCAACATCTGCCTATTCTCACAGTAATAAATTTGACAACAAACAACACTCCACTCCAAGCAGCGTTCAACTGTAGCCTTGTTGGACAAGGAGGGCTTGGGCTTGCCTTCCTTTTTGCCTTGTCCTTGTCCCTAAGGGCAAGTAGTGTTGCTAATGTCCTTGTACTTGTGAGGGCCGTCACACGCATGAATCGGCCAAATTAGAGACGAGAGCATCATCCTTTTTTGCATTTAGGGTTTTAGGGTTGTTGATTTTGTTATGTTTAGGATTTTAGGGTTTTGAATTTTGATATCTTTGTCACAGAATTATTTTTTTTCCAATTTCCAAAAGAGGAATTTGCGAATTGGGTTTTCACATCGCCTCATTCCCATCACCTGTCTCCTGACCCCAACACACCTACTAGAGCTTTTAGTTTTTTTTAATGAGTAATGTTTAGGGTTGTTTGTAAGGGAATATGAGAGTTTTCCTGTATATTCTTTGAGACTACCTGCCATGTTCTCAGAGTTCCCGAGCATGTCTATAATAGTCCACAACATTGAGAATCAACTTTTAGTCATTCATTACACACAAGTATGGTCACAAATGTCATCATCCATTTTCTTTGCTTTAAAGTGCTAGGTAAATGTAAAGTTGTCCTTTCAAGTTTTATTTAATGTGGGTTTCAGTGGGAATCACAACAAAGTGTTGTGTTTTTTTAAGGGGTCAATCAAAACGATCTAGTGCATGATGTGTCTTGCTTTACTTTGCGTTCCCTGCCAGATTCGTATAATTTGCATGTTATCAAAGCTCCACACGCATGTCCCAATGCTCCAAAACATTTCGGATCTCTCCTTTTGTCACTGACCACGCAACTTGTTACTTACTTCATTTCTTTCTTTCTTTCCTTCACTTCTGTAGCCCACCTTCTTAGATTAGCAGCACCTGCACAATTTACCATTGTGAAAACCAGTGTTGGGTGGGGTTTTTTTTTAAAAAAATTTATGATAACTGTCAGTTTCTAGTTTATTAAATATTTCAAAATCTAAAGAAATCACTGGTGCCATTTTATTTTATTTCTAAAAAATCAAAATCAAAGAACCACCGGTTCCAGGTATTTGAAAAATCTCAAGGAACTGGTGGGTTTTGTGAAAGAACCATAATTTTAGAACCTTTAGTTCAGGGTTGTAGTAAAAAACCCTGAAATATTTTTTGGTTGCTAATAGACATTATAAATATTGGGTCCTAACATGAAATCCGGGTGTTGTAGTCCATGGAGATCCATGTAGCTAACTTAGGTCACTTTTGAGAAGCTTATTACAAAGTCTTGTTCATGTTTTTAAGTCTAGTCTCTAAACATACACTAGAAGAAGTTCTCATGAACATTACCTAGCCTAGGGTCAGCTTCCACATTGATGAGATGAATTTTATTTTTCAATTTGGAAATTATTATTGTCTTCATGATGTACTATGATATTGTTACATGAGGAGTGAAATTATTCCAATTATAAGTATGATGGTGTTTCATACTTCAGCTTCATATTTCTCATCACCAAAATTCGTTTCACTATTTCAAGGATTATTTAATGATGAAACTGACCCTAGGGTAAAGTGAAAGAAAAGCTAACAAAAAGGATTTGCTTACAAAATACGGTCACTCTAGATATAAACACACACACACACACACACACTTGGCCCTTTTGATTGCCCACCATTGCTTTCGCCCATCCCTTTTTGTGGGATATTAATTGCCTCTGCTGCAGCTTCTGCTTACTTTGTGATGGGCAAACCAAAGTCATGAGTGGAGTGGAATCTTGAGGAAAATTTGGATTCATCATTTGGGTGGAGCCCCACTCAGCCAGCCACACCCACATATCAAAACTCCTCCCATAACTGCAATACCTAACTTACTTGCTATTCACTGTGACTACCAACATTTCAAGCTCAATTGATGATAAGTTATTCCCTCTCCCCATTGGAAATGAAACCCAACTTGGCAGGATGTTTTAAACCCCAACTTGCTACGAACTTATACTAGCAAAATTTTTAATCCTGTGTGAACTGGCGGCCTGGAAAATGCATTCTCATCTTCAAGGGGATTATACGCAAAATGGTCAACTATTATTTCCATTTAAAAAGGGAGAAAATCTAAAGTAAATAGGCCACCATCCATAGCCTTCAGGGTGGGGTTGAAGAGAACTCAAAGCACCATAGTGGGGTTGAAGAATACAGTATCCAAGTAAGTGGCTTATTAGTGTCGGGTAAAGGCCTTGACCATGAAGAAGCTCCTATGTACAAACACCGATTAAGGTGTCTTATCTTCTCACTATGAAAAGTAAAGCCTCAAGGTGGGGACATTCCCAAAATAAGAGGCCTATGAGACTGAGAGGAGCCAAGTCTGAACACCCCCATTTTGTGAATGTCCCCTCCCAACTTCCCCTGGGGCTATACTTGCCATAAGGCATGAGACAAACACTATCATGAACCTAAATAGACATAAGTCATGAGGCATAGGAAGGTGAGGCTTCTTACCCCTACTCCACATGAGTGGGAGGGATCTTATGCATACTTGGGTTACAAGTAGATATAATTTCCCTCCCGCTCTTAAGGAGTAGGTATAAGATTGTAAGATCTGTCCTCTTTTTTGGGAGAGATATTCATATGTAAAACATGCCTTCCAAATATGGACACTACAAAATCTCTGGGAGTGCTGTACCAATCTTGCTAAACCAGATTCATACAAAATTATGACTAATCTCACACCTTGACACTTTCGGGCTTCCTTCCTTCTGTGAACATATCTTGATTTGAAACACCCTTGGAAACTTGATGAAACCTTGCCAAACTTTATTAAGACAAAGCACCCAAAAAGAGGGGGAGAAAAAAGGAAAATTGTGTTACTTATGCATGCATGCTTACTGTAGTTGTGTTTATCCATTTTGCAAGCCATCACCTTCCCTGCCCCACTTCCGTGCCTTCTGCCACTAACTGGAATAGTAAAATTATAGAAGTGGGTACCCCTATTCTTATCACCAAGTTATACAATATAGGTCTGCAATTGCATATTCCAGACTAATAAAAAAACAAAGGACTAAATGGTGACCCCAACCCTCCTCCCAACCGTGTGCATGAACCACCCCCAAAAAAAAAAACATAACACTAAAGTACCCATCCATGCTCTTAGGAAGAAGGAGTATTAGCCAAAAATGGTGAGGAACAAAGAACAAGTAGTAGGTGACCCCACCTTTACTTGCATCTACCATTATTGGATTGGAGTTTACACCATTGTTGGTCACTAGGATGTGTCACATGGCTGACTGTAGTACAGTTTTTAGCCACAAGCATTTTGCTATATGGCACCTAGAATCCGGGGATCTTGTGGACCCTCAAACCCCCATTCTTGGCCATGTCCTTCTCTTTCCCACACACACACACACACACACACACACCAACACACACACAAAGTCTATACAATATTTTAAAATGGACTAAGAGAGAGAGAGGTACATGTTGCCTGGGGGGAAGGAATTTTGTGTGTTGGGTCCACTCTCATCATCATCCTGCTCAATCATTGAAGTTTCTGGGCAAATCTAATTTGGGAATGAATGAAGGGGAAGGGAAGGACCTTATCTTCTTGTTCAAGTGCATGGCAGGGTGAGCAGGGGAAGAAGCATTTCTGGGGCTAAATAAATTTTAGATGTGAACACAGACTTTTGATTGTGGATGAATAGGTAGTGATGGGCAACATCAAAATCCAATAGATGGATGATGGCTTAGTTTGCCAACCCTGGTTACTAAACATGGTGGTGGCCCTTCAATAGGTCAATCCATAAGGACATATATATATATATAATCCAATATAGAAACAAGCTATTTTGGATTCTCTTGCACATTTGTGGAGACCTGAAAGTAGGTCAAGTTTCCTTCATTTGGAAACAAGAATTTGTCATTCATATACCTGACAATAAACATTTGTATTGGTAGTAAAGATAGGTGGGGTTGCTAATACAAAACTTTTAATTTCTTAATAAGGAAAAGCACTACCTATTATTATTAACCCCAACTGCACACATACTATATATATATAAGGTTGTTTTCATTTGTGAAAAGCAGCATGTCTCCGTGTTTGGATTGTAACAGAAGCAAGTTTTGCGGCCTCTTCTTTTTTCTTGTTTTTTTTTTAAAAGGTTTTCACACGAGAGATTACATTTTAAATCTGATGGTTTGAAAAGGTGTTTAAACAAAGCTTTGCCTTCTGTTCTCTTCTTTCACAATTTTTGTTTGTTTAAAGACAAATATGGACTTACCAGTTTGGTGATTAACATTGTTTTTTTAAGGCAATATTAGATCAATGACCAACCTTATCACACTTAGCATATTTCACATTAACAAATCATGTCCATCGAGTCACCGATTATGTCCTGTAATGTGGCTTGAGCAGCCCGGTTAGTAGAAAAAAATTCGCAGCTCATTTTTTTTCTTCCAGTAATCGAACTGCCATTGCCAGTTACATAGTCCATAGTCCACAATCACATTTGTTGTCATATCATAATATTGAAACATAAAATTAAGCATCATCCAAATTTTTTTAAGGTGTATCGAAATTTTGTTAGAACATCACTATTTTTATATTCTTTTATCGAGCCCTATTTTATCATACCCAAAACATAAAATGAATGATAATGATGGAATGTAGAACTATAATGGTTTAAAATATTGTGTTGTAAAATATTTGGCACTATTTTATTCATTGATATTGATGAAAATCAAAATATTTAAATTTAAAAAAAATATTTTGTTAAGGATAGGTCTTTCGCATACTAACCAGTACATTTTTTTAAAAATTCACTTAGCAAATAAGAGTGTGAACTTCATGAAACTACACTTTTAAAAGTAACCTTTTCAAGCGTTGGTGAAACATAGCACAAAGTTCATCCTTTGGAACTATCATATACCATCTAGGTGGTTGCATGTCCACAAGACATTCCCCATGAACCTATTGACATTACTTGCCAATCTAGTATCATTTGTAGGTAATTATATGACAACAATTATAAAACATGCTTCTTGAGTGCATTTTGATCACCTCGCCAATTTTATAACAAAATTCCTAAAAGTGGCACCTCCCAACTATGTAGAATGGCATGTCAAACTATCACATCCAAGCAATAGGCATTGTCTATTAGATGAAAACCTAATCCTAAGGTTTAAATTGACAACATCCAATAAGGGTTGTCCTCAATTGTGTATATTTTTTAATGTTTTGCATGTACATGTGCATGTTTTTACATAGTACTAGACATATAATGTGTTAGACGTGAACCAAACTCTATGTGCACATTAATTTAGGTTTCATGTATGTGAGGTTGAATTTTTGTCCATTGCTTGAAGATCAATGACCATAATTTTTACTCTTGGATATTTAGCTATTGTAATATCATTATTTTTTGATAATTCAACTTGTATTTAACATGAACTAAATCTCATTAACCAAATATTAATATTTGCAACCATAATTTTTCATTTATAAAAAAATCTTCTTTCTTTTGTTTCATCATGTGTTTCACCGCGAGTCACCAACATTTTTGTTAAGGGAGTAGTTAATAATATGCATAATAATATGTGATGACAAATCATTTCATTTATTTAAATAGTGGTCCAATGGTTAAGAACATGTTTGAAGGTCAGGGGAGGTGAAGGGTTCAAACTTTCACACTTGGATTTTAAGTTGGTGGGCTTAAGTGGCCTAAGTTTTTAGCTTAAACTAGATGACTAGGTAGCCTAGCTTAGATTTTAAATACCAAGCTTATGTACCATGCCTGGCAAGGCTAGTTTTGGGTTTTGAGATGCCTAACCTAACATAGTTATGAATTAGGAGGTTAGCTTAATGAATTCATTTGTCCATTGCAACTAGCCCCTGTTCATTAGGGAGCTAGTCACTTTCACCTTGATAAACTTGTCCAAGTTCACTTAAAATTTAATGAAGCATAGAATGAACTTGTTGTAGTGTTAAA
>Ga0209611_10014292_pt1 | contig 10651 bp, 8 predicted proteins | sample S1TSphgellanicum_3_FD_187693 | JGI IMG/M metagenome (GOLD analysis project Ga0209611, IMG submission 187693) | Host-associated microbial communities from peat moss isolated from Minnesota, USA - S1T2_Fc - Sphagnum magellanicum MG (SPAdes) (version 2) | ecosystem: Host-associated > Plants > Peat... | reverse complement strand
ACCTTTCCAATGACACCAAGAACACCCTAATGCGAGGTGTTTTTCCCCTTGCTGTCGAGCTCTGAACATTCGGGAGTCCCGGAAGACTCCTAACCTCCGACTTTTCCAAGTGTTGGGCTTCACCCCCACACTTGGCCAAAGTGGGGTTGCGACACAAAACCTTTCTCTATAGTTGCTTGCTAATCACCGTGCGCGCACAAGGTCGGGTCGCTATTGCTGTGGCATCGTTTAACATTGTTGCATTGCTGCTGGACGGAGGCCACACTGCACATTCACGTTTCAAGATCCATGTGCAAGGCCTCAATAGCACGTCCACATGCTACATCAGTAGGGACTCTGAGCTGGCAACACTTTTGCAAGCGGCTGCGTTCATTGTGTGGGATGAGGCTGTCATGATGCACATGCGTGTTTTTGAGGCTGCCAATAGGTCTTTGCAGGACATCATGGCTGTCATTAACCCAGCATTCAAGTTCTTGCCCTTTGGTGGCTTGGTTGTGGTGTTTGGCGGCGATTTTCGACAAATTTTACCTGTTGTGCCCCGCGGCACCAGGGGAGATGTCGTCGCTGCAGCTTTGAACCATTCCAGCATATGGCAACATGTGCGTGTATTCAAGCTGCACACCAACATGCGCGTGCAGAGGTTGCTAGCTCAGGGTGGGGCGCATGCACAAGCAGATGCCACACGGCAACAGGCATTTGATGATTATTTGCAACGTGTGGGGGAGGGCGCAGAGAACGTGTATCCCTCTGTTGGTGAAGATTCCATTCTTATTCCTCATGACATGTGCTGCAATGGCCCTGCTGTGGCAGATTTGATTAAAGAAGTGTATGGCGCTCTGTCTATTGTTGAGTATGATGCAAGATCTGCATACATCATTGAGCGTGTAATTCTTACACCTTTGAACGAAGATGTGGATTCACTCAATAAACTCATCAATGACAAATATGCATTCACAAAGCAGGATGGCTCGCCCGCACAGCACCGCGTGTATTACAGCGCGGATTCTGTGGTGCATGGGGAGCAACATGGCATTTACCCCACTGAGTTCTTGAACACATTCAGTTTTTCGAGCGTACCACCCCATGAACTGCATTTGCAGGAGGGTTGTCCCATCATATTATTACGCAACATGACCAACGGTCTGGCTAATGGTACTAGGCTCATTGTCATTCAACTCATGCAGCATGTCATTGAAGCAGAGGTGGCAACAGGTCCTGCAAAAGGCCAACGAATGTTCATTCCACGGCTAAGCATCACACCTTCAGACACAGAACGAATGCCTTTCACTCTGCGCCGTCGCCAGTTCCCTATGCGCCCTGCATTTGCCATGACCATCAATAAGGCGCAAGGGCAGACATTGAAGATGGTCGGCATTTTTCTGCCCAAGCTTGTATTTACACATGGCCAGTTGTATGTGGCCATGTCGCGCATTGGGTGCCCTGAAGGGGTGAAACTACTGGTTACAAATGGGTGGGAGGATGCTCATGAACATGCACCTGCTGGTGTGTACACTCGCAATGTTGTTTACACAGAGGTGTTGTAACATGATCGTGTAAACAATAGAGCTTAACAGAGCATTCGGTTTGGTTGGAGTGGCGTAGCCACGAGTTACCTGTTTGCATTTAGTCTCAAAAGTCTGGAATCCTATATATCAAAACAAACATGGTGTCTGTTTGTCTGTTTGTGTGTCTGTTCGTCACAAACACCCCCCCATTGGACTTGCTGGCGGCCCGCAACAACAACCCGTTAATTTGTGTGTCTGTCTGAACCTGTCCATTCCGACCCGTTAATTGTCTCTATGATGCTGATTCTGCAACCCCCCAAATGACAGAAAAAACACCCCCCTCCCCCGACCCTCAAAACACCCCACCCTCACTTCATCCCTTCTCCTTTCCCTTTCTTTCCCCGAAAAAGAAGGGAAAAAAAAATTAAAAGAAAACCAATGGTGGGTGGGTAAGTGGGTGGGTTGGGTTAGAGCTTGGGCTGAACCAGCTACCCAAGTTGGTCCCATGCTTTAGACTAAATCCAGGGTCTCCAGAGTACAAATTTAACATCTTTGGGAGCTTAATAGGTAGGTATAACCACTAAGAGGCCTCACTTAAAAAAGGTAAACGTACCCAACAGGGGTGCTCGATTTTCCCAAAATCCATTTAATTATTTCTTAATGTCCGGGCTAGAGACTAAAATCAGGGTCTCCGAGTTCAAATCTAACATCTTTCGGGCTTAATATGACCATTAAGAAGCCTCACTCAAAAAAGGTGGAAGTACCAACATGGGTGCCAAGGTTTGCCCTTGAGGGGGGACCTTTGCTATGAAAACAAAGCTTTGTGATTGGATTGGTAGTGTGAAGACGAACCAAAAAACAACCAAGCAGACAATAAAGCTTAAAAGAACGTTCAGGGTGGCTGGAGTGGCATAGCCACGGGTTACCCACTAGTTAGGAATTAGTTAGGAATGAATTGGGAGTTATTTAGAAATGAATTAAGAGTTAATTATAACTCATGGATGAACATCCATATGAATGAATTATATTCATCATTTGAAAGTGGTGTTTGTGATATTAATTCCCTAAGGGTTGACATCTGCTAACATGTTCCATTCACAAAAATGTCTTGGGGTTGCAAATCAAAGTTGAACTCTTTTCATGTGCAACTAATGCATCTTATTGCCTTGCTTTAATGTTCTAGTGATTTTGTTATTTTCAGGTCATCTTTTCACTTTTCTTGTTGGTCATTGATGTTGTTGTAGTCCCTCTTGTGTGACCATGTCATGTTTTTAAAAAGTAACATTATGTTGCACCTTTTTCCAATTTAATTTTTGGGAACAAGGCAAGATTCAACCATGTGGTCAAACTTTTTGCATCGAAAACATTAGTTTGGCCTTTGGAGATTCATTATGTTGGGGAGGTTAGAAATGTTACATCTTAAAAACATTAAGTTTAAGGTTGGTAAGGTTTTTTCATTAAAAAAGAATCAACCTTTTCTACAAACATAATTTTTCCACTTGACTTGCCAAAAGATTGAGACAATTTGCATTGGGCATATATTGATTAATTTTTAAAATTGGACCCAAAATGAAAACTTCATAAAGTTGAGTGATTATTTAAAAAATGTGAATGACCATTCATAAAGGTGAGTGACCACTAGAAAAGCCAATGTGCCAAGTAAAGACAAAAACTTTTCTATTTTGCAACTTAAACGCATTGTGTAAAATATGAATGGATGAGTACAAACACATGGGTGAAAACATGTTAAGGAGCCAATAACATGCCCCCTTAGGCAATTATTAAACTTTAAACATTTTTAAAATATTTTTGAAATTCTAAAAAAGTTTTAAAAAATTTTCATATTATTATATTAAGGTTTATATTAAGAATTTGTTAGAATTATGTTCATTTTTTGCATCTAAAAAATAATTTTATAAATCATTTACTACTTTAAAACATTGGTTATAAATTAGTACAAAAAATTGAGCATTTTTTATTCATTGGGTTGATTTCAAATTTATTCACATGTTCTTGTGATATATTACGAATGTTGTTGTAAACATAATTTAAAAAAAAAATTAATAGTAGTTTAAGCTATTTCTTTAAAATGACAAATATTTAAAAATGATTACAAATGCTTTGGTACATATTAACATGCTTTCATTGTAACCTTCTTCACCTAAGAATGTAGCTTCAAATAAACCAATATTGATCATAAGTTAATGAAAAATAAAGACTCATGAAGTGATTATTTGACCCCTTTTGCCATGGTTTCAATCTCAACCCATTTCTTACATGTTATTTGTTCAAATGCAATTATACGTCCAAAAAATAGTAGATGATTATTCCATCCACACATTTTGGCTTTGTTGCAATATCACCTAGGTTTTTTCCATTATTAACAAGATGGGTTCCTACTTGTTTAAGTTAGTAGGTTGATGTGGGAGTTGACTTAATTGAATGGAGATGGGAGGATACACCTTCAAAAAATGCATGTTTCGTTGCCCTTCACTAACTCCAATTTCAAGACCTTGTGTCAATAAACCTTTTCTATCCTTAAATCAAAATTTGACATAACCAAATATAATTGTTGCATTATTTTCAAAGTTGCCATATCTTGCATAAAGCTTCCCTACACACATGTGCAAATACTTTAACATAACAATGACGATTTTTTTAAAAGGTAAATTAGGTCAACAAAGCCATTGTCGTTTCCCTTCTTGTTATTCTCTTTTGCTTTGATGTCATTCTACCAATTGATTCACTATTCCATATAGCCTATATCTGTTGCTTTTGGTGAGGCTTCTTTCATTTTGTGTTTATTTACTTTTTAAAATTGTCACTTAAGTCCAACCCTACAAAAGAATCATGTAGGTGATGTGCAAGATTGTGCACTAAAACTCACAAAGTTCATATGAGTGTCAAATGTGTTATCTTGCTCATTTATTGACAATATTTTTTGTCTATCATATGGCATTGGAATAAGTACATTTACATTCCCATTCATCTTATCATTATTATAATCCCTAGGTCAAGAAGTTTCTTTGTAGTTTAAGATAATTGATGATATTGATAGTTTTGAATTTTTTTGATGAATCTTACTATCTTCATTAAAAACAATCAAATTTTATAAGTTTCAGAACCATTCCTAATAGGCATCCTCATATGTAGTGTTATCACTATCACCATGTGTCTATAACATGCATATTTAGTATGACATGTACGTTTATTTCCATTGTTTACAAGTGAACCATCCAATTGCTCTATCATGACAACATCGATCATGAAATGATACATATTATGCATTATTAACTTGATATTGCAATTAATAACATCACATACTAAAGCCCACGATCTATGTGAAATGCCACATCATCTACAATCAAGAAATGTCAAATTGTTAACCTTATTTTTTAACACAACAATTTGATGTAATAGGTCAAACTTGTTCACTTGTAAAATCATGGGCAACAATTCAACAATTCATGTTACTTCATTAATTGTTATTTAATTCCTCCCACTATTATTTTTGACTTCTTTTGTCATACACTATGTGACCAAGTTCACTTTATATTTCATTAGATTTTGATCGAACTTGGACAAATATACCATGATGAAAGTGACTAAACCCTTAATAAATAAAAACTAATGCAAACATTATGAATTCATTAATGGATAATTGAATTCTCTAATAGTCAATTCACTAAGTTAACCTCTTAGTTCCTAACCTATGTTAGGCCATGTAGGCTAGGTTAAGCAACCTAGCCTATCAATAATTTCCAATAAAATTTAAAGACCAACATGTTATATATATGTGTGTGTGAGTGTGTGTGTGTGTTTTAAATCATGGCACTATGAATTATTAAATGTGTGGTTGATGCTAAAGTTATTACTGCTTATTGATGTAATATGAAATAATTATTTTTTGTAATTGACTTGGAAATCAAATTATACAATTTCAAAATATTTATTTAATTTTTCGTCTAATATTGACATGGTTTTTTTCAATTTTGTGATGTAGCCGATCAAATGGCGATCGTCCAAAGATGGATTTGCTAAATTTAGTAATTAAATTTATAAAAAAAAACTAACATCCTTCTATATTTTTGGTTGCCTATTGGAACTTAGGATAGAACTTGGCAATTTTATTTATTTATTTTTAAATTCAAAATTGGCTGAGTAAAAACCCAAAAAGTAAATTTTCACAAATTTGAAGATAAATCTCCATTAGGTAAAAATCCACTAGAAAAATCAGGGTATATTATTGCATATTAGAAAACACCATTTCATCAATTGAATGCTTTTCTTTTTCCATAATTCAGATGCAAACCTTCTACTCTCGATGGATGCCCAATGGATGCCCGTTATGACTCTGTTATGGATGAATCTCAACTGAGTTAATGTCTGGTTTCACCATGGTAACCCATTCTCTAAGAAGTAGGACATAAATATGGGCAGATTGGTAAGAAAATAGGTGATTTACTTGGTAGATGATTTTGTACATAGATAAAGGCTGTTTTTACCAGTGTTGGATGGTTCTTTGAATTTTTGAAGAACCGTTGGCTTCGGATCTAAGAAGCACTGATTTCAGTTCTTTGAAAAAAAAATTCAGAATCAATGAACCAAGGTCCTTTCATAACCTCAAAGAATTGACGGTTCTCATGAAAGAACTGCCAAAGAACTGTTGATTCTTTGGCTGGTTCTTTGATGTTATTTGTTTATTTTGAAAACCACAATTATATACCAAAACCGATTGTTTGAAAATTTCAAGAATCGACAAGTGAACATATATACCCAGGTTGATAACCGGTGAGTATCCGTCCTTGATTCTAAGAACTGCATCACCGGTTTTTACTATCTACCTAATAACAACCTGCTTGTGGGTTGTTAGTAGGCAGGTGTAGACCATGGTTAGTTAGGGAACTGGGACCAAAGCAATTGAGCTAACAACCATGGTTAGGCTTTCCCCCTATAGATTCTTTGGTCCAGAGGATAATAAGGATGTGGACCAACGGAAAAATGGGTGTTTAGATCTTGGTGTTTGTTGTGGCTTTCTTCTGTCGCCGTTTTAATTTGTTTTTTAAATTAGGAAAGAAGAACTTAGGGTTGTGGGAGAGTTGGGGGCGGGGGGCAAAACGTTATCTTTGTGTGGTGGTCTAAAGACTACCTTCCATTTTGCCCACTACTCACCGTTCCGGGTTCACCCGGCGATTCGTCCTGTGTGCCCAATATAGCCAGACGCATGCCGCTTTCTTATTATTAATGCTGAGCGGCCCTATACGAGGCAGCATTTTTTTTTTGGGTCTCAATGGCGGAATTTCGCCAAAAAGATAAATTAAAACTCAAAATTTCGAAAATGAAGTGGTTTTGAAGAAAGAGAGATTGATTAAAGATTTGTACTTCATATCCGGTTCATAGCCAGATTTGGCTTCTTGTTCATAATAATGATCGCCATTTTTTTCTACTTCTTTCTAATACAGTGTTTTTTTCTTTTCCCCGAATTTTGTGATGTTGCCACACTGGTGATCATCCACAAGGAGATTTAGCCATTTTTGGCTATAGGCCAGCTATGAAAGTAAAAATTTAATGAAATCCTTTTATATCCTGGCTACGTACTTGAACAATGTGTAGGAACATGGTGACTTTTAAGAATTGTTTTTCGATTTTTGGCGATTGTGTTTTTGAGAAAAAATTGCACCCAATCGCGAAAATTCGCCACGAAAAAAAAAAGTTGCTTCTTATCTACGATCATAGCCACTTTGATTGGATTAAAAAATTTCCTTAATAAAAACGCTCTATAATAATTGTTATGAAGGAAAAGCGCTTCTGGCGAAACGCGGCGAAATTACTGACCCGTCGGATCCTGGCACGGGAAACCGAAGGTTCAGAGGGTATAGTCGTCGTCGTCGTTGTCGAAAGAATCCCCGCCTGCGGAAGCTCCAAGCCTTGAGGCGGTGGCGATTTTCTTCGACGTTGGCAGCCAGGGTTTGTGTGTGGGAAGCTGAGAATATCTCCAGTAGTGGTAGCGTGACAGTAGTCACAAACCTCGGAGGCCCTGTTTTTTGGTCGCAGCAGCTTCTTCTCCGTCTCTTCAGCCTTTGGGAAGTTCTTTTTCCATGTTCTATTTCGGCTCAATTTTCGACCCTAGGAGGTCTGTCTGCAGCAGCAGCTCCGGCACGTTCTGGGTATTCTGCCTTTGGAGCTGCGGCATTACGCGTTCCAGTTGTTGCGCCGCAATACGCTTCTAGGTACGACATCGCCATATTGAGAACTCTTCCGTTTGTTTGTTTGTTTGTTGCGGACAAACTTCAACGCCCTGTTTGTAGCAGGGAGGGTTTTGCGCTAAGGGAGAGGGTTGAATAGCTTTTGTAGCACTGAGCAGGTATTTTGCTTTGAGAATGATTTAGCCATCTCTTCTTCAGCACCAGTTTTTCAACCCTTGTTCTTTCTTCTGAATTTGTGGCAAATTTTGGATGTTAAGATTTTGTGATTTGCAGGTCGGTTGGCAGCTTGGCAAGCTCCGTAGGTCCATTGTGTGGTGCAGGTTATATTTTCTTCCACGGATGTCATAAACCTGGAAACCTTACGGGTAGAATAATGCAGCATGCAGCTGGGACAATGGGGCTGCAATCTTTGAAGCATCTTGGACAGTTGCTCCCATTTGATGCTCAGGATGGAGCTTCCTGTTTTAGGCATATATGTTTGCCTCCCATCTCTGCCATAACTGTGAGCATTGGGGATGCTGCAGCAGTCAAGAAGAAGGTAGCTTTGCAAGCCAGTAAAGGCTTACGGCCTCTGGAACCCATAGCTCTAAAGGATCATCGAACGACTCGAGGAGCTCTTACACTAATTCATGAGAATATATCTGTGGGGCCACATGGAAACAGTGCTCAATTGGAGGAAGATTCTGCAGATTCTTCTATGGTACTAGAAATGTTTCCTGATCATGATGCCAGGAGTCTTCTGGAGCGAGCTATACTGGAAGTGCAGTGGGCATTGTCTCTAGAGGAAATCTTGCTATCAAATGAAACTACAAGCCAGCTCAAGCAGAGGAGGAAACCTAAGCTTAAAGTGAAGAAGGCAATGGAAGAAGAAGAAGAATCTTCTCCAGGTTCTGAAGCTAGTCTGAGTGTGAAGGAACCAGCATTAGTGAGCTCAGGACGGCCATCAGCACGCAGTCGTCGTTTGGAGGCAAGGAAGCAACGTCTGGCAACAAGTGGGCCACCAACGCCACCTGAGGTTCTCATGATTTGGCCCCTGAAGAAGTATGAGAAGGGAGGAAGGGTGAAGCATGTCAAGCCTGAGGCCCTGCAAGATTATCTAACCACATATATGAGGGACATCACAAAGATTGATATGCTCACTAGGGATGAAGAAATTGTGCTCTCTAAGAAGATGCAAATTGGTTTGAAACTCAGAGACAGCAAGAAAAGGTGCTTTTTAAAGTTTGTTTACCATTTCTGACTGTTGATCTCATTAGTTGCAAGGAGGAAAAATGTGTCAAATATGTTGATTGAGTTCTGATTATGTCAGACTGGTCTCTAGAATCTCCCAAGTTGAGGTATGGCAGAGATCTATCCATTCTCATAGCTCTTCTTTTACACATATTGGAAGATAAAGGCAAGGGCTTCAGGTCTTGTTAGAGATCATGTCTGATGGAAGGATTAGTCCCTGGTCCTTCTGGGATGAATGGAATAGTGAGGTGGAATTGGACACAAAGAAGATTCCAATTAAATGCCCTTGGCAACACTATGAGCTGCTCTCAATGTGATCAGCTGCTGTGTAGTGGTAGTTTTCAGAGTCAGTAATTTCTGGGATTTGGTCAGTGTCCTTTGTTCAATGAAGTGTGATCACTAGTTGTCTGGATTAGCCCATTCTCACTTGAAGGTTGAGTCTTTGGGCTGCTGTCATCCATCCCCTCAATTTCTGGTACAGGAGAAGTATCTTCTACAAGTACATCTACTCTACTGGCTTTCAAATGGAAGTAACTTTTTGTTGTAAATCTATCTAAATAATATGAATTTGCTGCTCCAGATGTTAGTTAAAAGGCAAATCAATGCAGAGAAATAATTTCCTACATAACTCTTGATTGACAAACTCATTTGCCAATTGCAGACTTGCAGTGGAGCTGGGCTATGAGCCTTCAAAGAAGGAGTGGGCAGAATATTTGCGCATGCCTATAGGTGAGTTGGTGAGGAAGCTGGAGGAAGCAGAGTTTGCAAGAGACAAAATGGTTATGGCAAATCTGCGACTTGTAGTGTCAGTTGCAAAGCGCTACCATAGCTATGGACTTGAAATGGCAGACCTAATTCAGGTTAGTATGAGAGCTACAAGACTCTGTTCACAGTTTTTTGTTTATCTGTTAAGTGGGTACTTTTGGTGATGGAACACCAAACTTTCACTCATATAGTGCAGCCATACAGTTTGAGAGTGTGCATGCAGGGTTAGAATTTTTAAGTCATGTCATTAACAATTTGGCTTATTACCATGATAGGTGTTGGGACCCAGGTTTAGAGATTTGATAGTAACACAAATCTGTTGTCCTTGGCAATGAAAATGAAAGGAGCATAATAAAAAATTGCAAGGGTTTAAGGGTTCAGGGTTGAATACGATTCACCAGAATTATAAAGCCTGCTATAATGTTGTGGCTTGCTGTTTATTTTAATCTCAAGTCCTTGTAAAGCATCGTTACATTTGTAAGTCTGCAAATCAGCAAACTAAGCCTTAGCAAAATCATGACTGAGTCTTCCTGTTGTTTCTGGAAATGCAACAGAAACTCAGGATGCAGATTTTGCGTAATGGTTTGCCTTCACTTTTGCTTATAATATATTTCTCTACTCCCACTGTTTGGAGTGGATGAAGTCAGTGGGTAGTCATTGCAGCATGTCACTGCTAATTGTGATGAAGGTGATTGTCTGACACTTTGTGAGCAACTCTCATAAGGTTATGAGTGCACTCTCTGTCATGTTAACTTTAAATGGTTGTTGTGGAGAGAAATCTCTGCAATTGTTGTGGAGATTTCATAGAGATTTTAAGGGTTTTGTTGATCCATCTGCATGAATCTTTTTCCTGATGAGAATTAGATTTTCTTTTCCTGTCCATTTCCACAAAAGTGAATGGGGCATGCTTGTCCTTGTTATGGTTTATGATTTACACCTTGACTG
>Ga0209611_10014291_pt1 | contig 10651 bp, 11 predicted proteins | sample S1TSphgellanicum_3_FD_187693 | JGI IMG/M metagenome (GOLD analysis project Ga0209611, IMG submission 187693) | Host-associated microbial communities from peat moss isolated from Minnesota, USA - S1T2_Fc - Sphagnum magellanicum MG (SPAdes) (version 2) | ecosystem: Host-associated > Plants > Peat... | reverse complement strand
GTTAATAAGAATCAAGCTTGAATTGGGTCCCCATTTTTGAGAATGGAGACCAGACCCCAGAATCAAATTCCCAGTTTCATTTATGTGTGGAATCAAGATAATTTTGCTGAAGATGTGTGTGTGTGTTTTGGGTAGCAATGCAATTTCATAGATTGAAATGAAAGGGATTAAAAAAATTTGTGATTCCAAGCCCAAACACTCTAGTGTAAATAGCCCCTTACCCTATGGAAGCACAAGTTCAAATCTTATAGTAAAGCCTAAACACATAGATCACCAGGCAATACAAGTTGAAGGGATCTTACGCCTCTACCATTTAAGAGCAAGAGGAGCTTTACGTGTAAGGTAAGGCACAGCGCTAAGCAGCTTCACAGGCTTGAGCCCCTTTGTGAACAAACAACGAGGGCAGAGCCTGAATTCACGAAGCCAAAAAAACCTGATAAGCCCCAAAAAGGACGGTGCCTTACCCAGTGTAAACAATTGCCAAAAAAAATTCCAACCATGTGCCAGAGCGAGAAGGTGGCTACGTGTGAGCCCCTCTGCCAGGCTCCGGAGTCGGTTACACGTCTGTGAACCTACCATCGCCTGGTTCACACCTATAAGATAGGTTACAAACGGTTTTTTTTTTCCCAAAATTGTTTAGGTGCAGGAGAAGGTTTCGTAACGGGTACCCTCTGGATTTGAGGTCCTGTCCCGAGGCCCCGATAGGCTGAGGGGGGAAGGGAGGGGGGGGTCCCAAAATCTGAAAGGTACTGGTTACGAAACCTTCTCTCTCCGATGTGAAATCCAGCTCAATTTTTCTTTCCATTTCTTTCTGGCTCTTTCCGTCATCTTTCCACTCTTTTCTTCACTTTACGTTCTTATCCTAATTAAAAGTAGGGACGAAAATGTCCTGCGACACCTCTCAATGTGTTATTATCATGGCAATGGAGCGGATCTCCCGACGCACAAGGACACTGACAGGCTGCATGGGGCCATTTTTATTGAAGAGGAGTAAAGAAAAGATGATAGGAAAAAAATTTTAAAAAACCAAAAGATGAAACCAAAAACTGTACCTTTCGGATTTCCGAAGGCCCAGTGACAGGCTGTACTGCACCTTCCGAAATCCGGAAGGTACAGTGAGAAATTCTTGGGGGCAGGTTAAGGCACCTGAAAATACACTATGCAAAATTGAGCTGGACTTTACGGCTTTACGTTGCCCTCCAAACGCACTTATGGAAATTGAGATTCATTCGTTTCTAAGATTCAGGAACATAAGTAAGATCCCAAATCAGGTTTAAAACCCTTGGAAGAGAACTTTTCCAAGATTCCAATGGGGTTGCAGAAAGGCCAGCCAGCACACAGGAAAGTTGGCGGAATTTGCAGTTCCTAGAGTTTTTCTTCGAAAAATTCTGAGATTTTTTGAGCCGCTAATAAGCGGATTCGTATCATGTAATTTTGATTAATGTCCGCTAATCAGGCTCATTAGTAATCTGACCTAAACAAGATTAGGCGACGCTAATCGGAGGGCCGAATTTCCAGTTCCCAGAGTTTTTTTGGAAAAAATCTGTGGTTTTTAAAGTGGCGAAAACGGGATTCGGATCATCTAAACTGGATAAGAATCTGCTAATCAGCAGGCTCATTAGTGCTGACCTAAACAGGATTCGGCGACGCTAATCGGATCATCTCTCCGAGGAAAATGGAACCGCGTCGCAGAGGAAATGTGTGTGTGTTTTGTGATGTTTTTGCAGATCGTCTTCATCGATTTGTGACGGTTTTGATGCGCTGTTGACGGGAGCAGATTTGAAAACGAGCGGTGGTTTTATTGCAGGTATGTATGTATGTGTTTGCTTGTGGTACTGTGTTTTCGTAAGCTGATTTTGTTGCAGTTTCTTGGCCTGGTAGTGATTGTTTTCTTCTCGTGTTTGTGTGTTTGTGTTTGCGGCTGTGTGCGGGGGCAAGCGGTTGCTTATTGCGTGTTGAAGTGCGCAAAGGAAAATCATATTATTTTCGACGTGATTTTTTTTGTTTGTTTTTCTTTTTTCAGTTTTAGTTACGTTTCTGTGAAGCTTTGTGTTTGTGCAACAATGTTCTAAGTGAAGTTGCTGATGAGGGTTTTAGAGGTGAAGCAGATAACAGACGAAGAAGACACAGGACAAGGAATATTGAGAATAGAAGGGAAAGTGAAAAGAGCAGGGAAGACACAAGGGAGAAATGGAAAGGTGAGAGAGAGAGAGACAAGGGGAATAACTGAAACAACACAAAATCAGTAGAGAAACGAACACTACAAATAGCAGAAAAGGAAGAAGTAACAAACGAAGGAATAATCCATCTGAATGTACCAGCAATTTCTTCACAAAGGCAGGGAGAGATGTGTAAGAGGAGCTAGCAGATCGGAGGCAGAGAGAAGCATAGAGAAAAGGATTGGATAGGAGAAGAGGCAACTAACTGATCACTGGAATGAGTAGCTGAACCTGTCTTTCTTTGAGAGCTCAGATGAATCACGGTTGTTTTCATACCTAGTTTTCAGAAAACTCCATCTGAAGGTTTGCAAAACATGGATCCTCTTCAGGACAATAAGTAGCTCAACAAGACTCATGCACAAGATAATGATACGCAGCTTTTGAACACTGAAAAAACCTCTCTGGTTTGGTGCAGTGAAAGATTTCTTTCATCAGTCTTTTCTGTTTTGTTTACTGTTCTCTTTCTGGCAGTGTCTGGTAGCTCTAACATGGTGTTGCAAAGCTCATAACGTAATTTCTCAAATAGCAAGGAATGTGTTGAGAGCTTACAGATTCTTATCTTTGTATCTAGAGTGATTCGATCAGGAGACTGGTACATTGAACGTTTGTGCACTTGGAAATCCTTTGCATATGGATAGATCCATTTAGAAAATTGGATTGGAAATTCCAGGGACTAAGGAGCAGGGTTCTGTTTCCATTTGATTTAAACTGGAGTCTTCTTGTGTGTCTAACGTGGACTATTGCATTTGGCAGCAAAGGTAGGAGCTGATGTGGAGTCTCGGTAATCATTGTTACAGAGTGCTTGGGATCCAACCTAGGCAGACATCATCCATTAGATTTTTTCAGCTTCTGAGGCATTATAGCTATCCCACTCTGGAGAGGAGAAAACACTGAGGAGCACACTCACTGCATTGTAGAGAACGGGAAGAGAACCTTTCACCAAGCAGCAAGGTTGCAACAAGGTTGGGATTGTTTTGAATAGAGAAAGTTGAAGCTGGAGCCCTGCTTAAAAGGATAAGTGAACTGTTGTCTGGAAATTCAACAAAACAGCAAGAATGATGCTCACCACAGATGGTGTCTACAAAAGTATAGCCTTGCCACCACGAGTACTTGAGAACGGTTTAAACTCAGAAATCCCAAAACCTGGGCTTGGGCACTCCTACACAAAGTTGAGCAATGGGAGCTCTGAGATTGAAATGGACACTATAGTTGAAGTTGAGGACTTGTCCGTGGATGGAAGGCCAGTATTATCTTCTGAAGATTCTGGGGACTGGTCAAGCAGTAGCAGTGTTCCAGAGTTGGCATCTATTAGTGAACCCACAAGACATCCTCGCCGTGTATGTGACCAAACTTCCCAAATCTGCTCTCTCTATTCATCCTCTCTTTTCCCTCATGCACACACCTGTGCAAACTTATTCCCCATACTAATTTGTTGTGTTTTTTATATGTAACAGCACAAGCGTCGTCCTCTTGGGGGAGAACATCGCCGACGGCGTGGCTCAAATCGACAAAGTTCATTCCAAGAGTTTCGAAGTGATGTGCAACATGCAGCTACTGAAACCTACTTGATCTCTCGGCTAACCCTAACCCTTCTTCGATACCTCGGGTGTGGCCTCTTTTCCAGTATGTTTCTATTTGCAGCGTTTCTTGGACACTCATAAGGTTACGACTGCACTCATTGTCATGTTATATTTAAAATGTTTTTGTGGAGTTTTCTCTGCAATCTCATAGATACATTTCGTTTACTGTGTGGACAGTTATGAAGAAGCTCATTATGTTGCTTCAAACATGATGGTAAAACAATCTACTAAGAGATACCTTCGCTTTTTTGACAGAATTGGTACTCGATGGATAGGCATGTTTATTCGTCTAGCACTCTATGCCCTTTTCCTTATGCCTGGTTTCATTCAAGGTGAGGATGTTGCTTCTCCCTTTGAGCCCAACTCTAGATGTAGTATATGTATACAACATTCATATTTGAGACCTCAACATAATTGAAATAGTACCCTTATGCTCAGCCATAGACAGGTTATACAGACCTGACCACAGTACTCTGCTTTTATCGATGCTCCTTTTTTTAGTGCTTGCTTTGGGGAGGATCTTTGGTAAATTGGTAGACTGATATGTGCTAATTGGAGTGTGTACAGTTGGCTTTTTCTACTATTTTTCCAAGTCTGTGCACCGCAGCATCATTTATGGGGACCAACCTCGAAATAGGTAGTTACTTCACACACAAACACAAAACATCTGTTGGCAGCAAGAAAGTTATGGGATCCAAGTCCTTATATAGTGCTATTTTTTTGCTGCATGGTGTTATGTCTGCGACTGGAATTTAGTTATTCAACCCAGGCTGGTCAGCACAACTCAATTGGGGCATGAAAAATTGGTGTATGATGGACAGATTGGACTTATACCTGCCACCAGAGAGCGATAAACCAAAGCCTGTGGTGATTTTTGTGACAGGTGGTGCTTGGATTATTGGGTATGTGTGGATTTCCTATCACTCAGAGCCCAGCTGAACTGACTTTTGCTGATGCATTCCAAAGCACTTCTTTGGGCACACTTTTGAAATATAGGGTGGATTTGGCAGGTACAAAGCCTGGGGCTCTTTACTAGGCCAACAGCTTCTTGAACGCAACGTTATTGTTGTGTGCATTGATTATAGGTTTTGTTCTCACACCTTTCCATGATGATGTGTTATTTCTTAATTTCTGTATAAATGCCATTGCATTCAGACAAGGTTTTGGAAGATTCTGTTGATCTAATTTCACACTCTGTTAGCTGGAATAGCTATAGGGTTTTGCTATGTGGGGAAATAACACCTTTGTTGCATAATGTGTATATCTGCACCTCAATGCAACTATCAGACTAAAAGAAATATAGAACAGTTGACAGGGCTGGCATTGTGACCTCATCTGAGAAACCAGAGTCTACACACATTCACACTGGCCAGGGCTATTAAGACTTTACAAATCAGTCACAAAGTACTTGTGCAGTGTTTCCAAACCATCACATAATCCCTAGCCCTGAATGTCCTTTGCAACTACTTGGAGCCAACCCCAAATAGAATCTCCTACCCTGCAAGCTAGGAAGCAGCAGATGGATGATGTTCAAAATTGTGGACTTGCAGGAATTTTCCACAGGGCTGTGTCAGTGATATGATATCAGATATCACAACAGGAATAGGTTATGTGGTTCAAAATATTGCAAGCTATGGTGGTGATACAGACAGGTGAGGCTGTCTGTGATAGACTTGACATCAAGTATGATCTTGGCATAAACTATGATCCATGCAGTCTTGGGCTTTCAATTTCCAATTTTGATTAACTTGCTGTCCACACTCCTCATATGATATCTGATAAGAATGTGTATGTTCAATGCAAGCAGGTTATATTTAGCAGGTCAATCAGCTGGGGCACATCTTGCTGCTTGTGCTTTGATAATGCAAGCTGAAAAGGAATATTTTGAAGATCCTACAAAGATTGTCTGGAGGGCCTCACAATTGAGAGCTTATTTAGCTCTTTCTGGAGGGTAAGTCACTGACATTCTACTAGTTTAGTGTACAATTTTCCACTTCAGAGAATCCTGAAGCCTGGTAGATGACCTCAGCTATGACAGGAAATGGGTCCTTAAGAGAGCCATATAATTTGACGTGACTGCAACATATAAACGAGTTCAGAGGTGTGAGCTTTGCATTTTGTGCCACATGCTATGACATCCTTAACTGCAACAATCATGGCCACTTTGCAAGAGGTTATGAGTTCAAAGCCCATTAGATCTATGCTGTTACCTTGATGATATGAGTAATTGGATCTATTCTCATTCTAGTTTTCAGAATCTAGTGACTTAGTGACTCTGGGCAACCGAGCTCCGATGTTGAACAGTCCATCCAAACTGGTCTGCCTCTGAAATGACTTTGTAATGTCCAAAGTCTGAAGTTTGAACCCCCTACATAGATTTGCCACCTAATTTTATGATTAGACTAAGCACTTTCTTTAATGTCTAGCTTCCAAACAAATGGTGTTCAACTTTCAGAAATTTTGATTCACACTAAATCTCTCATTATCCTTTGTAACATTGGTTTTCTGAATGAATCTAGTGCAAACTTGCATCCAGATATGAGATATGCCGTTTTCTCATGTTTCAAAATGCTGAGGTGCGGTTTTTCTTCAGAAATTTTGAGGTATGACTCAAGTTCAAGCTGGAATGTTTTCATGATAATTTTGTGGGGTTTGTTGTCCAAACAGATTCAATCTTCTGAAGCTTGTGGAGCATTTCCATCAACGAGGCCTCTATCGGTCACTTTTCCTTAGGTACCTTCAAAAACAAGACCTTTTCACATATTTTGACATTTACATATTCAACAGTTGTTTCATCTATCAGCAACACATAAATACACTGGATTTTTGCAGTGTGATGGAGGGGGAGGCATCATTGCCACTCTTCTCGCCAGAAATTATGGTGATGAACCCTTCTTTTCGCCCAGCAGTTCCTTTACTGCCACCAATTACACTATTCCATGGAATGGCTGATTTCTCCATTCCTTATGAGGCCAGGTACTGTGATATGAACTGACTTCCTAGTGAATCAGATTCTTATTCTTCTTGAGTAAGGGCCTGAATAGAATTTTTGTCATGTACTTTCTTCACAGTATGTTAGTATGGTATGTTGCAGTGTCACTTTTGGAGAGGCATTACAATTGGTGGGTGCAAAGGTGTCTACAATTTTGTACCCTGACAAAACACACACAGACTTATTCTTGCAGGTTCTTGCCCTAACCTTGAGACCCTCTTTATTGATTGGCTTGTGTGTGTTGGTGGTGAGAAATTTTCCCATTATGCAAACACTGCAAGCCCATCCCCTACTCTTTTGTTGCTCACCTCAGAGTGAGTTTTACAGTACCCGGTCCTTTGAATTACTTGGGAAGGGAGTGAAGAGCTGGTTGTTTACCATGAGGGAATGTAATTACTCTCTGTAACAGGGCTTACAAGCTAAGATATTTTAGTTACACTTTAATGATGATCACAACCAGATAATATATCAATCTTGATTTAATATTTCAGAGGATGTGGGCTGTCCAGTGGACTCAGATAGCATTCCTTGGTATTCACAAATAGAGGGGTAATCTGTGACCATCTATAGGATCAATTCTGAATTGCAGGATCTTTCTTTATGATGGGGTATTTCTGACATTTCAGGATCCAATGCGTGGTGGTAAGGATAAGTTGTTAGGAGACATTCTTTCGATTGTGTTTGCTGATGATGAAGAAGCAAAAGCTGAAGATGCAGTGACAATGATGCGCAGGCGTCTTGTGCCTGAAATTCTCTTGCAACTTGGCCGTAAAGTCAGTCCATTCTGAAGATTAGACTCCAATGTTCAATAGATCACAGTTTTAAATGAGAACGTTTGCGCACATGAATTGAATGATTTCACTTGTTGCTTTGAGAGAACACTGAGGTCACTGCAGTTTCTAGAAGTAGCTTTATTGTTTTACTACTAATTTGGTTGTATTCCAACCACAGCGTGTGGCCTTGATAGACAGCAGACACCACTGAACTTTTGACAGTGCAGTGGCTGAAACTGGTTAGGATATCTTGCCTCAATAGTGTGTGCAGGATCTCTAGAGTATGCAACAGGTTTGTCCATGGTGATCTGATTTAAGCCAAATCAATTTTACAAATGGAAACTGAACAGATTTCACAACAGAGAGTGATTTTTTGTCCTTTTATGATGTTCTGAGTCATGTAATTGATCTTTGTCGTTTTTTCCTGAGCTCATGTGCCTTAGGTTTTTTCCTGCAGTATCAAAGTGGACAGCCTCTTAACTGACTGAAAGAACTTGGTTGGTGGGAGATCGATGGTTAAATGGATGGTCATAGTGCGAAAGACCTAATTGTTTGTAGGTGGATGAATGTTATTACATCAATGATTCTTTTTTTTTTTGGATGGGATATTCAATCCAAATGAATTGTATTATGCATGAATAAAATTATCTTCGTTGATGAAATTTAGCACAATGTGATTGGCCTTATGAACAATACGTGGTAACTTGGTGATGGATAAAATTGTGTTGTTGAATCAAATCAACACGGCAAATGCAATTGATTTCATGGATGAAATGAATTACATGGAGGGCCTTTGAAAAGATGAGAAACTTTTTTTTTAAATGACATTGACCACAACCCTAAAATTAATACACATGGATGAGAATTGACAAGACAAATGAACTTTACCACTAAGATGGAATTTATGTTCATGAAATCTATCACATGGATGAAAAAAATAATTGTGAATGAATTATAGTATTGGTGATATTGAAATATGGATTATGAATCACTTTCGTGGTGGAAAATGACAATCATCTGTAATATATTCACACAAAAATAATTACTTTGAACCTCTTCCTAGTACAATTTTCATCCACTATTATTAAAAATGGAAAAATGGCCATATATATATTTGAAAAAAATAGATCTCTATTACACATGACCATTTCTTTAGGGAATTGTTCTCTAATCTACCTACATGGAGTGAAGTGTGCTATAGCAACAAAATTTATTTATTTATTGGGTTGCAAACAATCATGGAAATCATCAGCATCCCAAGTAATTGAGGAAAAAAAATTTACATTAGAAATAATAATAATAATAACACTCATAGACGAAATGTATTTATCATCATTCATGGATGAAGTTCATCCATCATCAATCTGAGTGGATCAATCATAGTCATTGTGTGGCATAGACCCTATTGGCAGCTTGTTCTTGGGTTTTTTGGGATTTTGTGTTTTTGGTTTGACTCAAGGTGTTACACTTGGAGATTAGTTGTTCCCAATGACTGTCTTCTCAGCATCCTTTGCTCCTCCAGAATTTTTTGCAGGATGGGGTTGTAGTACCATAGTCAGAAGGAAGGTATTGGAGAAGACTGATTTGAATTGTGTGAAAAACTGGTGCATTGCAGCTTGCTCCACCCAGCCACCCACAAGAAGATTTCAAGACTTTTCACTCAAAAGGCTGTGTGTGACTAAAAGGTGCAGGGCAACAAATCTAGTAGGAGGTAAATCTTTTCTCTCACTTTCCACCCTAAAAATTCGGAGATTAGGTTAGTTCTAGACTTTGGGTGTACATGTGGTTTTTGATCTGTTGAAGTTTTTGGAGTTGTCATGGATCCAAGTGTTGATCTGAACTTTTGGGCGTGAATTTCTTTCTGGATTGATTTGTGTTGAATTTATTTGGAGTTGCCATGGATCCAGGTGTTGATCTGCACTTTTGTTGTGAATTTCTGGATCGGTTTGTATGTAGATATGGATGCGTCAGATGGTGGTGGGTTACAGATGGGTGTTGAAATCGATATGCGGGAGTTGCAAGATGCAGATGCCATTGTAAGCCTTGCAAATGATGCAGGCCAAATTTCCATTTGTGGATTTGGGTCCCTTCTTTCAGGTTCATTAGACTTCTCTCTGCACTTTCATTCCCCACTTGCACTGTTTTTTTTTGGGGGTTTGCTCTTCAGTCTTCTTTCTTTTGCTTGCTATTGTTTGCCAATCTTTGTGACCTTGAACTTTTCCTTTTTTCCATTTTGTAATTGGTATCCAACTTTCTCCAGCTTACCACCACTATCCTGATTTAGGGTTCTAAGGATTCAAGGCCCTATTGTCTCTGTCATGTGTCAAAGTTCTACGAAACAGAATTGTGCAATTTTCAGTTTTGTAGAGGATGATGGTTTTTACAAAATCTTATCAGAAAGGAGATTACACTTATCTCTGCACATGTTTCTCTTCTTTGTCATCCCATGTTTAGCCCTTCTTTTTCCGTTACTCAATACACTTGCATCACCACTTACTTTTTTGATTCATTTCAAACTGTTTGTTGCATGTTTTCTTTTGTGACTTGACAGAGAAGAGTGCCCGATCTACATTTCCAAACCTTCAAAACTTCAGGGTGGGTGTCCTACGAGACCTTAGGCGTGTGTTTATACATGCAACACCTGTGTTTTTTGATCGAGGTATTGCAAATTTGGACACCAAGGTTAGGGCTTACACAAAATCTTTTTGAACAATTTGAAATGACTGACAACCTTTTTTTATTCAAAGCATGAGATGTGTGTGTGCCCTCCTCTAGGCATGTGTGGGATATCATCAACAAGTCTTCTACGCCCTCCTATTGTTATATTCTATCCATGCATTTTAGTATTGCTGTTTTAGCCAGTTTTGATTTTCATGTTGCTACTTTTGTCTGTCAAGATCCAGATCTTGTCAATGCTAGTTTGTGATCAGAGACCTTCAGCTTAAGAGAATGAGCAAAATGGGTGGGTGCAGGAGATATCGAGTGTATGTGTAGAGCCATGTAAAGGGGAGTCTATTATTGTCACTGTTTTTGAAATCTTCACATCTGAGGTTACTTCACATCCCACCCAATTGCTCTTTACTATCT
>Ga0209611_10014290_pt1 | contig 10651 bp, 9 predicted proteins | sample S1TSphgellanicum_3_FD_187693 | JGI IMG/M metagenome (GOLD analysis project Ga0209611, IMG submission 187693) | Host-associated microbial communities from peat moss isolated from Minnesota, USA - S1T2_Fc - Sphagnum magellanicum MG (SPAdes) (version 2) | ecosystem: Host-associated > Plants > Peat... | reverse complement strand
AAAACTTTTGGTGGACTCTTTCCAGTTCAAAATTCAGTGCTCCTCTGGAATTTTTTAACATCTAAATTATAATAAGAATAAATGCATCATGCTTGCTTGACCGTACTTCATCTTGCCTCTGTCTGGCTTTCTATAAAAAGGATTACATTGAGTTTGTTGTCACACAGATCAGGACATAGTATTGTAACAAGGGGTGTGTCACACTGTGGCCTTGCCATTGAAGTTATAAAGTATCTTAAGGCAAAAGAAGAATTATGGAAACTCAAAAAAAAAAATCTTTACTTTGAAGGTGTTAAAATTGATGCCACGTGACGCCCTGAAAATTTAGATTGCGTTTTGAGGCCTCAGGCCTACCTCCACTAAAAAAAAGAGGTGAATTTATGACTTGGATTCTTTGATGATTATGTTTTTAATACCTTTTTCTTTGAATTACATTTGGACCTTGCTTTGTATTGCAGCCTCCTTGTGATTCAACTAGTGACCCACCTTTTTTTCATCTAAACTCTTCCTTTTTTGGGGTGTGCTTGGATTGGCTATATTACAAAATATCAAATCACACCCCATCTCCCATAAATACAAAAATATTCTATTAAAAGTACAAGCTAGGGATGGGGTATCTGTCCACCCATTCTAATTTTTTGCTGAGGTTGTAGGGATGGAGTAGGTTTGTAAGTAGGTTTGTAAGTAGGTATGAAGGCTTCAAACATCTAGACAATTATTTTTATTGTATAGATTGCATCAACTTTTGGATGGTATGAGATTTTATTGCATTCATGCTGAGTTTTCACACCTTGTAAGGTTGGCCCTTCCCAATTACTTGATTTCAAACTTCATCATTTTTTGTCAAATATTATATTTAAGTTATATATATTTAAATATTTCAAAAAAAAGGGATGCAATTATGGTCCACAATCCCAAATTTTAGAATTCTTGAATAGTAACACCTAGTGTCTTTGTATTGTAAACGATGAAATCCATCACGAATCTTTTTCAAAGGGCAAAAAACCTTAACTATTTGGCAATAATTTCTTTCTTGTTATCTTGAAACCAAAATGCCTTAATTGAAGAAAAAAACATGAAAATTTGGACTATGAAATCATCCATGGATATTGACGTACATCCTTTCAATCCATAGTGAGGTACACAATCTATACAATTCAAGTTTTGAGCCTGGTCCAATTCACTAGTGCATTTGTGATTTTTCATTTGGATTTGCTTTTTAAAAATTAAAAAATTAGAGAGGATGTTTGGGTGTGATCACAATCAAATGAGTCGACAATGACAAAGGACTTAAAGATTGCAATCCTTTTTTGGTAATTTGACATTTTCATAGAAATAATTTTTTGAATGAATTAAAAAAAAATATGTTACTAAAATTACATATAATTTCTTCAATATATCACATTTTTTGTATTAAATTTTGACAAATAATTAATTTTAAAAAAAGTGTACAAATTTTATCAAAATTTTCATTTCGTTTTGAAAAAAATCTTAATTTGAAATTCTATGAAAATATGCTAATTATTTTATGCTTTATTTTCTTGTATCACAAACTATAACTTTGCTTTAGATGTCATGTACATTACATCCCATTTGCATGTGGTAAAGGACTTTTGACAATAGATTTAAAGTTTTAAAAAATTTCAAATTTCATAACTTTCAAATTGTGAGTGTTTTTTGAGTGTGGATATAAATTAATATTATCTCAAATTTTTCCCCATCAAAATTCCTTTATTAAAAGAGTCTTTAGCTTAATAATTTACAAAATTGACTAATTTTGAGGCAATTGTTGTTCAAGTTCAAAGATCTTTCATTAAAACCAAAAGAAAAGCCTTCAATGTTGAATGTCTATATAGGCTATGTTAATTTCTTTGAAAAAATCCTATTATTACTTATCAAAAGATAATATTATTGAATGTCAAAGAATTGTACACCCAATGTTTTTTCTTTCTCAATTTTATTATTATTGCAAGAGTGATAAATTTTTTGCTGGAAAAACAAATTTTAACACTGAAGAAAAACATATTTTTTCCCAAGTTTTTCTTCAAAGAAGACTTTTCACAATTCTGGCAAAAAGTTGACACAAAAAGAACCCACTTGCATATGTCTACATGGATTATGGAAACTCAAATATTTCCCGATGCAAAAATATTATCTCCAAAAGGTCCTCTAAAACAAAAATCAAAATCCTTCAAGATATTATAATTCTATAACTAATCTCAAGTTTCTAACACAAGCCAAAAAATCATCTTTTTGAGAAAATCCTCCTATAAAAAAAAAAACCTATTACCTAGGCACCAAAATCCCTTAAGCTACTATTATACTCTACAATGAATCTAAACACAATATCCTTGCCTTGGTAGTAGGCAAGGCCAAAAAATAAAGTTATAATGTTGACACTTGTTTGATGTGAGGTCAGTTGATTGGTAAAATTCATACTAGTTTGGAATTAATAATGAACCTTTTAAAAAAGATTCATACCAACATATCAAAGCTAATGAAATATATTTTAAAACCAAAAAAATAAATCAAACATATGATGTCCATATGGTACCAAAAACATGAATTGTAAAAAAATAAATTTATGATTACAATTTTTGGGGGCTTGGCGTGCTTTCATTCTATGAGAATATTCAGCTTTAATATTTCACACTTTTATTATTATTAAAATTTTTAATGTCTACACATTTTAATCATTTTAAGGTTCATTAAAATTTTATGTTTTTTAATTTTTAGTTTTAGTTAAAGACATGGAAAACGATGAAAGAAGGAAAGTGATTGTGCATGATTAAAGAAACATAATGCATGAAATATTCAAATTTAATTTAAAAAAATGTCAATGGACATTTTAGTACCATAACACATTTTAGATTATGAAGACCATCCCTAGTAGTCACATAGTCATTAGAAACAAAGGATATTTGATTTGTTTCCATGGAAAAAATATACAAAACAAATTTAGGGTTTTTGAGTTTTAAAATCAAAGTAAACAAGGAGTGCATTTGCAACCCAAGTAAGTGAACTATCAAGTAGTTATGTCTAGGCCTTTATCAATTTATTGTCTTAGCGAAGCAAATATCACATCATTAATGCTACCTTGTTTATTTTACACTTTCAATATAAATTACACCTTTTTCATTTTACTAATTGAACCTACTAACAACTAATACTTATTATAAGTTGCTTGTACATATGTTATAATTTTTCTAATATTTTTATTAATTCATAATTTTTATTATTTATAATCAAGGATTTTGATAATATAAATAATTTCATCATATAAGTAATTGAATTATAATTTTATTCAACAACATTGCATGGGCCCTTTTATTTTTTCTCTTATAATTTTTTAATACAAAATAGGTTGACCCCCACCAGGCTTCCATGTCACTACCTACAATGCCAAAAAATTGGCATGCCAAGAAGCCAATAAAAAGGAATTGTCACTCATGATCCCTCTACCATTAAGTGGGTTAGTATCAAAAGCAAGAACATCAATGATCAAATTTTGATACATGATAGCTTTTATTTCACTTGTACAAAAAATTCTTGAACATTAGATGGCACAACACAATTTCAAATTGGAATTACCAACTTGGTTTTCTTAAATCAAATGTCACATGTAGCACATCCAAAAAGAAATTAATACTTGGGTACAATTTTGCAAACATGTACCAAAATAGTTGTAAAGATTATTTAATTTTGTGTACCTAACAATTTAGGGGGAAATTTTTATAAATGGAGTTCTTTTATCCAATGCTATTTTCAATATTTTGGTATACATGTTTTGAAAATTAGGAATTAATCTAGAATAAAAGCATATTTAGGTGGTTCACTTTTTGACATTTTGAAAAATCCATATCATACACTAGCTAACATTCCTAGAATTATAATAATTATCAAACTATAAATGGACAAGAACTAATGAAAGAGAAGCTTGTCATTGTAAGCTTTTGTGCAATGGATTTTATGGCATCAAGGTCCACATAATCTATTACAATAAACAATCCCTTATGTTGAAGGTCAAGCTTGGGGAGGTTACTCTTTGTATATTTTATGAAACACATGAAATAAAGGGATTTTTTTTCTATGCTATTAAGGGAATAATTTTATTAAAATTAAAAATATTTTAAATATACTCCAAGTGTATTCTCATAATCCATTCTTAGCACCCTTTTTACATTGAATTGATTTATAGAAATAACTTTTTCCATTAAATTGCATCTTTTATTTGCACATCAATTGGAAATAATTGGAAATAACCTCCCCTTGGGTCAAGCATCAAAAAAATCATATTGTGATTGCAAGTGGGTTGCCATGAAGGCTAAATATAATGTCAACCCTTGAATAACCTTCCCCCACACACATGCACTTAAATTCTTCGCATCAATTTCAATGTCAATCAACATGCAAGCAACAATTTCAATTTTGAATTGTAGCTTCTCTTTAGGAATCTCACAACCACTTCAATTGTTGATTGTAATGCACCTTAAGCAACAAATATTCCTTCCATTGTTCAAAAGACAAGTGGAAACCACATGAAATAATGTTGATGCAATTCTTCCACATCTACCCATGTGATGAAAGTAGGAATGTAAGCTTGTAAAGCCATGTTTTGATTTTCATAACATTGGTTTGTAACCTTTTAAATTGAAGAGTATCTTGGAATACATTAACCTTAAAAGAAATTCTTCGTTAGTGTTTTCAACTTCTAAGGATGCAAACCACTAGCAATGCATGCTTGGATCCATGTTTGACACCCTTTTCCACTTTTCTTGGTCAAGTGACACATTACTAAATAGATGTTTGTGTCTTCTTAATAGAAGCATAAGTAATTCAACAAAAAAGCTATCATTCATTGCATATTGACATGATTTACTAAAAGCATGACTAAAACAAGTGCCTTCCGATGGCACTACAATATTCAAGGTCTCACAACTAATAATGGATTATAGTGCTTCTATAAGAGTTTGCAAACTTGACCTTTCATCTTTCATGTAAGAAAACTTCTTCTTTTTTAAACCACTCTTTTCCAAAAGTTGTTTGAGATGAACAATCAGATATGAACTTATAGTGTATCTTATGCTTGAAAAAGGTCTACAATATGTTTTTGTTCCCAACCAAGTGACAAAAAAATTATCACTAGAATGAAAACACATTTGTTCATCTAGAGATCAAAAGGTTGCAATCATAATCACAAAATATCTAACCAACATCTTCAAGCATGTATGACAACACCTCATCAACCAATGCCTTTGCATGGTGGGAATATTATTCAAGGATTTCAACACAAGTGTAACGACCAATCCAACCACAATATATAGAGCTCAAATGTTGATAGGATTTTGCAATGAGCAATACCAAATCTTCTATGAAAGACTTTTACTATTGGACATGTTTTATGTAGGAGACAATGCTACGGAAAAATGGTGAAGTGGTTCTTACATTAGGTTTTGGACATCTTTTACAAAGTTTAGGTTCTAGATCCTTTGATGGTTCTAGATCATGTTCTTCCAAAAGAGGTCCTTAACATACCTAAGCACAATCATGATAAAGGTATCCCTCAAGGAGCTAAAGGACTATATAAGATTTTTTTCATTGTTTACCAAAAAACAAATTTACAATGGGCAAACTTAATTTTAAAAAATTCAAACAATTTGAATAAAGATAATTCATATGGTGGTGCTGATTTTTCACATGCGTAAATTGTCATGAATCAATATTTCAACTCAAAATTTTAAGATGCACAATTTAATATTCAATAATTTTTATAAATTTATAATCATCTTTGCATGATTATTTCTTGCACATGTGACTTGCACTTAAGGCTAGATGTTCCAACGCCATTGAATACAAATAGTCAACCAAATGTCCAAACAAAGCGATTTTTATCTTGGAGCCTCATAAAAGAATTTTTTTGTCCTTCAAAGCTTCCACATGGTTTACCATTTCATCAAGTGCAACAAGAGTCATATCAAATGTAATTAATACTTAATTTTTCGTGTTGTAATGTCAAAAGTTATAAAAATATTACAAGTCTTTTATATACTATGAAAACATGTGGACTAATTTGGATTGAATTAAAAAAATTATGCATTATTCAAAATCACTTATGAAACACTATACTTAACACTCTTGCTATTTTTTTCCATTTTTTAAAGGACTTCAAATGCCTTCAGCATGACATAATGTAAAATAATTACTCACACCTTCATATAATTGTAGTATAATATGTATACATATATTGCCATTGAAAAATTCATCTTGCTACTCTCTTACCCTGCTCAGGAGCTAATGAAGAAATGCCATTACAACCAGACCTCTGGGATACAACCACAAAGACCTTCAAGAGTAGATAAAGAGGTATGTGAAATTGTTATAAAATGTTACAAAAGTTATCCAGGAGTTATGCAATAATGACCTACTGGAGCTGGAGTCACAGGAGGAATTAACAAGAATTCTCCATTGTCTTCAAAAAGGGATTGGAGCTTGTCTCAATTTATCAATACAAATAGTTCCTCAAAATGTTTCTTAATTTGACAATGTAGAACCTGTGTTTCACTGAATACAGATAGAAACAAATAGCTGATCTGTTCATGAATTTGCAAATTGCTTTCCTCAAAATGTGGAGTAGCTTATCAATTTAATCCCGCAATGGATTCAAGCAGAAAGATTCTTTGAAAGACTTTACTTTCCTAGGAGTTTTTCTAGCAAAGAACCCATCAGCAAACACTGACTTGACTGTACCTCCAGAAGCTGGATATGACTCCAATGCCCTCAACGGCTCTGTCATGAGTTTTCATGTTCTTTGCCAACCACAAATGTAAACAATCACACCTCAACTCATCTCAGAGTCACCAGCAACTTTTCTTCACTGAGAAACCTGCACATATAGAAAGTGCCACTGCTAACCAAATCAGTCCCCGAGTTACTTCAATGGCCTTGCAGATGGCCATCTTCAATAGCCTCAGTTGCCTTCTACACATTAATCAAAACTGGATATGAAGTTGCCCTGTATCATTCAAGACAATCCATTACCCAAAGCCCAACATTTGTCTTCATTCTTCACCAATGCACTTCAGCTGGACCTTGGACTGCATTTCACCTAGTATACATGAGCATTGAGGAAAGTTCACTCTCTTCTCCCTCCGTACTACATTTTCAAACCCTTCCAAAGCCTGAGGAAGAAAGACAAATCTGCACAGACAAGCACACCACAAATTACAGACATCAAAGCTGAAAGTTGGAAGCATTTGGATTGTCACACTCATCATATTCCCTTCATTAGCAAGCAATACTCAAAATTAAATTGCCCCACATTTTTGTGACCTGCTACACTGCCTGACAGAGATTATATATGTTGGGTCATCTGCTGGGTTCTGGATCCTATGTTGGGTCTCTTGGTGTGCTGCATAGTATTGCCACTTCAGCTATCTCAGGTAACCATTTCTTACAAAAAGAGACCGCCCAGCCCTCCATCTAAGTGCAATGAGAGCACCTTCAATTGCTAAGTTCTCATCCTTGGTGCATTCAACCAAGTACTTAGGCAGAGAGCACCTAGAGGTGGAATTATTTCCACCTTCCATGTGCAATTCTCTGAGAAAACTTTCCATTACAGGAACACTCAGAAAAAGGGACAAATTACCCATGAAGGGAACATCAAAACAAAATAAAAGGGTCGAAAATCATGAAACATTAGAAATTTAAGAGTTTGTCTAACATGAAAATGTTACGGTGCAAGTGAGGAGCCTTTTTATTTCATGCTGGCTCCTTTTCTGGTATATATATTGTCTGCCCTACACATTCAGTTCGCAAAGAACTTCAAAAGATCTTAAACATGACCAAGTACTAGGGCTCCCTTGGCAACTCCTAAGGAAAACAGACAGTTTTCAAGAGCAGTACCTTGGATGTCAGGTGACAGTGGCCTGATTAAACACTCATGTTTCACTGCCCTCATGTGTGCTATGAGATGGAGGCAAAATTTGTTTGCTATCTTCACTGCTCAAGCTCCCCACTTTCTGCTGTTTGACAGGGTGAATTTCCTGCTTCCGATATGGATCCCTAAAGAATTAGGCCCAGATCAAATGGCTATGTCCTTGATCTCCATACATACATTACAGATCCTAATGGAGATCCTATGTTCAAAAGACGTGGACCACCAGTGCAATGTAACTAGAGCATAATATGCTGAGACAGTTAGTACTGGAGTTAGAATTGAAGCCTCCATACTGATAACACACCAACTGCTATGTGTTTCCTAATATTTGACAAAAATGTCAGTAATTTTGATCTTGATTGAATCACAAGAATTGAAACAGCAACCTATCTAACTCCATTTCTTTGAAAAGGGGGCTGTGCATCATGTGGCCTGTTGCCCAATCATGCATGCCCAAGGTCCAACAGGCAGTAAAAAACCACCTCAAAGCCAATAGAAATGTGCTAGAAATATCACATTGATGATCTAGTGGCTACACACCTCCTGCTCTATAGGCACAAATCTAGATATTAAAAACTAGTGTCAGGTCACCATGAACTCCGTACCTCCTCTGCTGGAACATCTGTACATGGCCTCCACTTGCCCTCTGTCCAATTTAAAGAAGGCCTCAAAATCCTTGGCTTCACCACCACAAGGTCCTGTTCGCCTGCACAAACAAGCCAATGTTGAACTCGTGGCAACACACATATAATCAGGATGCAGAAAAGAGATCACTTAAAGGGCTGCAGAAGGGATATCTATCTGCAAAATTGTGTGTTATCATTTGACACAGCAGTAGACAAATAAATTGTGACTGCAAGAGATACCTTCAAACAACCATTTTTGATCCCATCAAATGCAGCTACTATTAAGAATTGGAACAGAAGCAGGCCTTCTGATCTACACATATGTTTTATTGTGCCCTTCAACAATGCCCAAGCAGCCTTCTCAAAATCTTGGCCAAGTTCATGGACAACAAAGAACCCATTGTTAAAAAAGATGGCAACACCAAGTCACTACAGAAAATGAACTATGGACCTATTACTATGCATGCTGAGCTGTGGAATAATCAAACTGCAGCTCTAGCTACAAAATCTACAGCTATCTGCAAATATATCTTATCTGCAAATTCTATTCACAATGAGCATTCAATTTGGCAAACCTGGAAAGTAGACAGTAACTTTGTTTTCCACATCATTTACTTCTCTCACAACTCCTTCCCACCACCTGAAGCCAATACACACCCCCATTACAGTTGATTGACTATTGATAACCCCCAGCTTCGCAGTCACTGAGATATTGGAATGAACATGAGGCATTCTAATCATTTCAATACCTGCATACTCTGGTTGAGAGCATTTGTCAAAAATGTCACAGGATAAACCTTGAAGACTTTGTCTCACAGCTAGATCCAAGAAATTACAAGAGAAGCCTTTAGATGTACAATTAAACTCACAAGATGTTTTTGGGTATATGCCACTACCAAAAGAGTCCTGGTTAAGGTACATGAAGTTCACAAAAAATGGAAAATCAGGAACAAAAAGATCATCCACAAACCTACAAACCAGGGACAATCAATGAAGCACAACAGGACATGTGTTACTCTTCAAGAGACACTTAATGAAATCAATCTCATAGGCAAAGAGATAGAAACTAGCCAAGTAGACCGCACGATTAGTACCCATGGGGATATCAATGCATTGTCTATAAACACCCTGACCAAAACAAAGAAACAAATTGTCTAATAAGAAATCCAGCCAAGAGATCAAATCTGAAGCCTCCGCAACTTTGAAGCTATGAAGACTTTCAAACAAATTGATCTCTGCTTTATTTTTCAGCCACAAAAATCTAAAGTTCAAAGTTGTTTTTTGAACCATCAAAAACTTAAAACAATGAAGCTTCGGCATCCGATTAAATACTTTATTTATCAGAACTCACATATGAGCTTTTAGATCCACTTGGTCAATTTTAGTGTGTAGAGTTGAGAAATCAAAAGACTGCAACAGAAGTGAGCTTTATCAATTTCAGATCTTGAAAGATTAAATTTATTTATTACCTCCACCATTCCTATAGAGTCATTGAGAATCCAACTACTATCACAAGGAACATCTGCCTTTTTGAGTTTAGACACCCAAAGGTCATTGACCATAGGAAACATAGCTTTGAAGAAAGAGCACAGCCACTTAGAAACGTCAGTCAGAGAAGTAGAGCTGGCTGCACAGATAAATCTAGGTTTAATTGGGTTTTTATCAAACGTCCAAACAGCACAAAGAAACAGGAGACAAGGGCCACACTTAACACCTTTAAAATTATGAGCCTTATTAAAAGAGAGATGAAGTTTCAGAATACCAGATTGGGCAAGATTGGAGATCACATATGTACCAACAGGAGAATTAAGCTCAGAGAAAACAGAAGAAACATAAAACTTTTTACAAACAAACACAAAGTTGTTACAACATTTATCCATGTAGGTAATGACCAAGGACTGATGGAGAATCTTTAGGTGATTCAAATCTCCTAAAGGAACAGACAAAGAAGAATCAGAAGAGGTTTGAACCATGAAGGAAGCACGAGTCCTCTTCTGTACAAACAAAAGAACTTTGGCTTTCCACTCACTTAATATCCCTTGAACTCCTAGAAGCTCTTCTTGCTTGTTGACAAACTTCTTAAAACGTT
>Ga0209611_10014287_pt1 | contig 10653 bp, 8 predicted proteins | sample S1TSphgellanicum_3_FD_187693 | JGI IMG/M metagenome (GOLD analysis project Ga0209611, IMG submission 187693) | Host-associated microbial communities from peat moss isolated from Minnesota, USA - S1T2_Fc - Sphagnum magellanicum MG (SPAdes) (version 2) | ecosystem: Host-associated > Plants > Peat... | reverse complement strand
CAGGTCGGTAACTTTTGAAGCGGGCTCGAACAATTTTTATGGTGCGCTACAGGAATGTGACGTGGGTGAGAGCCGGGAGAGGCCGGTGGCTGATCCCCAAGACGTCTCAGCAACCAGGTCGGTAACTTCTGAAGCGGGCTCGAACAATTTTTATGGTGCGCTACAGGAATGTGACGTGGGTGAGAGCCGGGAGAGGCCGGTGGCTGATCCCCCAGACGTCTCAGCAACTACAACGATCACTTCTGAAGAAGATTCCAGCAGGCCCGCAGGCGCTGATCCCCCAGACGTCTCAGCAACTACAACGATCACTTCTGAAGAAGATTCCAGCAGGCCCGCAGGCGCTGATCCCCCAGACGTTTCAGCAACTAAGTTGGTCACTTCTGAAGAAAACTCAAGCAGACCCGCAGCTGATCCCCCAGATGTCTCAGCAACTAATAAGTCGGTCACCTCTGAAGCAACCTCAAGTAACTTTGACGCACTACAAGAATATGACGTGTTTGTGAGTCACCGTGGACCAAATGTCAACATGACGTTCGTGTCTCACCTCTATGAGGCGCTGTGCACGGCTGGATTTCATCCTTGCTTGGACGCCAAATCATTCGTGAAGGGTAAACATGCTTTCAACTCGATCAATAAAGCCCTCAGTGGCGTACGCATTCACGTGGCAGTGTTTTCCAAGTGCTACGCGGAGTCCAAATATTGTCTCAACGAGTTATGCGACATGCTGCAAAGCGGCAAGGTCATACTTCCTGTGTATTTGGATGTGGAGCCTGAACACCTGAGAACACCCCACCAAGGACCATTTGCTGCCGCTTTTCGAAAGCATTCGGAGCGAGGCAGAATTGACGACATCAAGAAATGGGAAAAAGCTCTTCTCGATGTGGCTGATATCACGGGATATCGGCTCGATGAAGTCAACAGGTACAAAGTTTTCCTTCTAATATCTCTCCTAGTTGATCATATGGCTCTTACTTCAGTTCTTTGTCTGACAATGTGCTCAATGTGTGTTTAACTGGTTGCAGGGATGAAGCACAGCTCAAGAGAAGAATTGTGATTGCAGTGCAAAATGCAATGCCGGTGGATCATGGGCTCCAACAAGTGGTGCGACATCGAGTGGGGTTACAAGATTCAACAAGAGAAGTGTTGCAACAATTGGACCAAGTGGGAATCGTGGGAATTGTGGGCATGGGTGGCATTGGCAAGACGACCCTTGCAAAAGAAGTATATAATGACTGTGCGAAACGTCAAAGATTTGAGAGCCAAAGTTTTCTTCGTGATGTCAGAGCAAGGGACCAGTTGAGTTTGCAAAAACAACTTGTGCGTGACCTACTTGAACAAGATCTCCAAAATACAGAAGATTTCTATCATTGCTTCAATCGACTTTCAAAAAAGGTTTTGATTGTCGTTGATGACATAGATGACAAATCTCAATTTGATCACCTCATACCTGCACTTGACAAGTTGCTTTCGAGGGGAAGCCGAATCCTTGTAACATCTCGCGACTGGAATGTGTTGAATGTGATAACTAGGCGAGATTTAAGAGGATCGAGTAGACTATATGAAATGCAAAAGTTGAATGCTTCATACTCACAACAACTTTTCAATTGGCATGCATTTTATAGTGAGAGAGCAAGTGATGGCTTCCAAGATCTCGCAATGGCAGTCGCAGATGCATGTAGCGGTATCCCTTTGGCATTGGAGGTAATAGGTGCATATTTGTTTGACTTGAAAGCCCCTGAACATGAAGTTGTTTGGAAAGATGCAGCGAAGACATTGAAGGAAGACCACGGGTCAATGGATCACAAATTGCAAAATATGTTCAACCTAACTTATGAGGGTCTTTCATCACAAGCTGACAAGATGATGTTTTTGGATATAGCATCTTTAATGATTGGATGTCATGAAGCTTGGGCAATGGACCTATGGGAGTCATGCATTTCATGTTCTTGTGGAAGCTCGAAATTGCCCCACTTGTCATTAATGCGACTTATTGACAAGTCTTTGGTAAAATTGGACATTAACAAGCGTATTCGAACGCATGATGTTCTTCGTGACATGGGTAGGGATGTGGTGAGGAGACAATCACTACAAGAGGTGGGAGAATGCATTCACTTGTGGGAACCTCAGAAGGCAAGAGAAGTGTTTGAAAAGGGTAAGGTAAGTAATCAACGTAATGTACCCTTCAATAAAATGCTAGTTCATGGTTAAAAGATCATATGATCTTATTGAATTGCATCATGGTGCTAAGGAAATTTACAAATCTTCAATCAAATTATCACACTTATATCAAGAACATATCATCAACAATTACAAGGTGATTTTTCATCTTGTAATGTTTGTTGTATATGTTAACGTAAACATGAATGAAATTATTCACAACTACAAATGAGAAATGTTTAAAACAATACATGTATGCTAATGAGAAGATTTTAGATTGCCATTATCTACCCATTATTATTAGTGGGGCAAACTTTTGGTATAATGTATTGTTTCTTGCAAAAAAATAGATATTTGTCAAATGTATCAATTTTTGAAATCATGTGAATAATTGATTACTGGAAGACTTCTTTGATTTGATCAATCTTGATTGTTGTTGGGCAAGACTAGTTCATTTGTTGATTTCTATAACTAGATCAAAGGTTACCTTTATTTTTGTTTTGAAAAACTTGCAAGGATGATTATATTACATGTCTGGTTTGCAAGGGTATCATGTGGTGGGATTGGTCTTTCTAATTTGGTTGTAGGTATTAAGATTTGTTATGTTTATGGATTTCCATGAGCTTGCATCCAATGTTGTTCCAATTTGTGAAGGTTTTAAAACTTTTTTTTCATGCATTTCAATTGTTGTAGGGCAAGGCCAAAATTCGGGGATTGACATTGGCTGGATTAAAACTTGCCACCCCATTGGCAGCCGAGAAATTTGCAAGAATAACTGGATTACACTTTCTTAATTTATGGGGTTGTCAAGTGGAGGGTGACTTCTCTACATGGTCAAAGGAACTAAGATTATTGACTTGGGGATCCTCATCAATCTCCGAGCTACCTATGACTTTAGATTTTCACAACTTGGTGGGGTTGAATCTTTCTTGGAGCAAGAACTTGACTTCCCTTTGGGTGGAAGCCCCTCACATCCAAGTATGAGTCCATATCATAATTAGAACTTTTAATATCATGAATGACATAAGTTTTCACATTTTAAAAGTGAACAAACATCCTAACTAAAAACCAATATTATAAGATTGGAAATTCTATTGTGATTATGTGATATTTACTTTACATACTCATGCCCTAAAGTTTTAACCATAGCAAAGAAATGATTAAAGTGTCATAAAATTCAACATTTGGTTTATTATTTATTTTGAATTTACACTCATGTGGTCAAAAGACATGCAATATGCAATAGGGCATTGGTATTCATCTAGGTAGAGAAAATTTGTAAATTTTGTGATTTCATTAACAATTTTTTGGTCTTGTGTAGCTTCCATTGAGACAATTAATATTGCGACGATGCATTGCGCTTGAAAGGCTACCTGAGAACATAGGAGCGTTATCAAGACTCATGAAATTGGATTTGAAAGGGTGCTTTGCATTAAAGAGCTTACCTAATTCTATTGGCCAACTTCAATCACTTGAAATGATAAATCTATGTCAATGTCTCAACTTGGCAACATTGCCAGATAGCATAAGCGACCTATCCAAGCTTCGTGAAATCGTGCTAGACTATTGCACAAAATTGAAAGAATTGCCAATGGGGTTTGGAAACCTTCAAAACCTACTTTTATTTTCAGCATCAGGAACATCTCTCTCTTACTTGCCGGATTGTTTTGCCCAATTGTTCAACTTGGAGGAGTTATGGTTGAACAATTGCACAACCTTTCAAGACTTGCCATCATCCATTGGTGGACTCTGGAAGTTGAAGGTATTGGGGATGAACATGACTCATGTGAAAAGACTTCCAAACGACTTTGGTCAACTCAAAAGCCTCAAAAGTCTCTACTTGAATGGATGTAAACACTTGAAGACTCTTTCTAAAAGCCTTGGGCGCCTTGAAAAACTTGAATACCTTTCAATGCAAACCAATCTTAGCCTTAGGCTTCTCCCCCAAAGTTTTGGAGGCCTCAAGACCCTTCAAACCTTAGACCTTAGTCAATGTTCAATTGGTGAAGGAGGATTGCCTGATAGCTTTGGAGCACTAGCAAGATTAAAAACCTTGTCCTTGAGTGGAAACTTGATTAGCACCCTTCCAGAAAACTTCAAAGATTTGAATGCCTTGATTAATCTCTATATGTCTCATTGTCCAAACTTGGTGGTTGTTCAAACACTCCCACAGAATTTGGAATATCTTGATCTTGGGGGTTGTCATAAATTGACTAATATTCCGTGCTTGGGTGACGTGAGCTCATTGAAATACTTGGGATTAAATGATTGCACAAGGTTGACAGATTTGCAAGGCTTGAACTTGTTGACAACTTTGGTGGAAGTAAATATTTCAGGTTGCAAAATGTTGTGTAATGCACCAGGGTTGAATCATAATAGGGCATTGACAATGTGTGGGTTGAATGGGAGCAAGATTTCAATGAACTATGACAACAATTGGTCAACGGTAAGCTGCTAGCACAACCTCACTTATCATGTGGTTCTGAACATTATATGACTAACATTATTAATGTGAAGTAGACACATGAATCTATGCCCCCCCATTGTTTTCTACTTGTATTCAATTTCCCAAATCTATAAAAAAAATTGGATAGGTTTACATTTATAATAAACTTGACATGAAATTTTCATTGTATTATGGCAGAGGGAACCAATGATACAAGTAATCAACTTTTATGGCAATGCACTTCCAAAACCTTTTGGAAATGTATTGTTCCCAACTGTTTTTCGCCCACAATCAAGTAATACATTGTGCATGAAGGTAACCATTTCAATTGAGAAAGAATGTGTAGCTATTGTCTTGGGCTTTTGTGCTCATGAGGTTATGACACAACCATCTCCACATATTTTCCATTATGGTGTATACAACAACTCTTATTGTTCTATGGAGGCTCGAATTTTGAGGGATGGCCAAGAGGTATATACTTGCGACTTGTTTGCTTTCAGGCATAATGACCCCAAGGACCAAATTTATCTTTGCACTTTACGTAAGCATCATCAATTTGTGGAGTCTTTACAATTTGGTGACCAAATTGGTGTGTTTGCACAATTTGGTAATGACATTCAATGGGCTGAGATTGTGATTAAAGAGGGGGCCATTATTATGGTACATGGAGATGATGATGACCAAATTATTGTTGTCAATTCTGAAGTTTTGAGCACAAGGAAATCTAAAGACCTACGAGCAGAGTTTTTGAAGCTCAATTTGGAGAATAACCTTGAGCATAATGATCATCTTTATGTGGTATGTACAAATTCTTCCTTGGAAGCCCACGAATGTTCCTTTGAATGAACTTTACATGTTATAGATTAGAATTCAATCAAATGTTAACTCCACTTCATATTTGAAGTTTCAACAAATTATCTAAACCACTCCCTTGATGTTAAGTTGGACAACCTTTAATCCAATCATAAATGATTTGTTCAAAATTGACTATATTATTCATGGTTGATGATAAGTTCTTCAAAGCTTCACTTGAGATTTCATTGAAGCAAAGAGCCTACAATAACATGATCCAAACACTATATTTATCCATGCCATATTGGCTAATTGACTCATGGAAACTCAACTTGAACTAAACAAACTATTTTGAAACCAAAGATGAATTTTCTGGGGTTGCAAATTGGAGGACAGGCACCTACAAGAACCAGAGGAGCATTCTATATTTGTGAATATTGTCACAAGGAAATCTTGATTCAAAGGTGGACATGCCCTATATGTGATTATGACATTTGTGAAACATGTCATTTGAGTGGACATGATGAAATGTGTGAGGACCACGAGGATTGGCATCCCATGGTGCAAGTCTTTGTTTGAGTTCAAATTGTAGAATTTGGTTGGCCTGTGCTCTTTGCATATGAGGCATTGGAATCATGGTGTTGCAAAAAGTTTACATGGGGTTTATATGGCTGTGTTGAAAGAAGTTGTAGCTCTTGACCTCCATGAGAGTGACCACGAAAATGTATAGGCCTATTTGCATTCCTTAAGAATTTTTCTGTACCAATAGTGAAGGATTTAGTCCAACTAAAGAAGCTAGAAGATTGGAAGCAATAATCTGATGCTTTCAGTCCAGATACATCTTATGAAGTTGCCATGAGGAACAATTTTGAACAGTACAAGAAGTTGTTCACCTCTGAGTTGATTTTTACAACTTCCAGTACAGGATAGAGAAGATGAAGATTGGATACAAGAATGATGGGTGCAGCTTGAGAATCATACAATGATCCACAACTTGTTGCATAGGTTGTCTAGGTGAAGGCCTAGTTCACCTTGAAAGTATGTATTGTTTGTCTTAGCTTCCAACCTGTTAAGTAGAGTCTGTGTGGAACCGGTGTTGGGTTGACATAGTGGCTACTCAGATATGGAAATTCTGGAGACACTGGGAAGAGGGTAATCCATCCCAAAGTGGAACTGACAAACCAGCAAAAGAGGCTGATCCTGAGCTAAAGATTGGAGAATTAATGCAGTGACCAATGGCAAAGGAAAAGACAGTGAAGTTTTATTGTAGAGCAAGACAATGATGATAGATATTGCAAGATGATTCCTGGTGATTGAGAGGAAGCTCTGTTCCAGGTCAGTAACAATCCAATGCTGTTAGACTTTGCTCCTTACAAATTTCATGGAAACAGTTCACTAGAAAACATAGATTTTTGTCATCAGCATCAACTTGGATTTAGGCTGGGAGAATACCTTGCATTTCTGTTTAGATCAATATGTGTTTTGCCTGAGGATGCTTGAGGTCTGCATATTCTAGGCATTGAAATGTGCTTGTATGATGTGCAAAAGAGTCAAGTCATCATTTTACTTCAAGAAGGTAATGGTTGGAAGAATTCATGTGCTCTCAATTTGATATGGCTAGACCACCTCTTGAATTTTATTATGTTTGAAGTTGGCATAGAATGTAAATGCTGTCAATAGATGAATGCCAGCCGTTGTCTCTCTCTATTTGTGCAAATTTGGCAGATACCAGAAGAACAATACTAGATGGATCACAAGATGGATCACAAACATAATTACCTGTTGTTTATGTTGCTGTGAATTGTTGTCTTGATAGTGATTGTAACCTTCTGGTCTGGCTAGCAAATGTCAAAACTATGTCATTGTATAGTCTCATTTTCAAAGAGAGCTTGTGTGCATTCCTATTGATCTGCAGGGGAGGATGAACCTGAGCTGAGGAGCATATTTTAAGCAGAGGACAAATTTTCTATCGTACTGTTTGCTGAAGTTTCTGAAGTGAAACACTGGGGGTGAACTGACAATTTCAGGAAGCAACCAAAACCAATTAGAGTTCAATATGTATCAATTTGCTGAATGTAGGCACTTGATGGCTCATCAATTTCTGAGGTGCACATTCTGGATTCTAGATAACTAATGTTGATTTCCCTGATTCATCTTCTTAACATTGTTCTTCTTCAATTCCTTTGGTTTGCAGTTGTGGCAGCCAAGAGTTGTTTATTATTGTTGATGAGTTGAATGTACTAGTCTGTGGATGCACATTTTGAGCATGAAGCAGCCATAATGTGCAGCTATGTACCTCATTATTGGATCTGAAATACTGGTAGTCAATAAGGATCTTGTCTCTTGGATTCAATGCAAGTTTTTTTGTAAGTTGGTGGGGATGTTATGGAGTACCGTATGTCTTGGTTGTCAAAGGTCACTGAACATGGATGTGACTGTTGCTGTTGTTCAAATTGCTCCTTACTTTTTTCTCTGTTTGAAGAGTTAGGTCTCCTATTCTCTTTTTCTTTTTCCTGCTTTTTCTCATGTTCTTGGATCTGGAATTTTTACAACATTACTATTGGATCTTCCGTGAATTTTAATCATGTTGACTTAAAAACATATCTAGAGAGAATTTCTCAGTACTTATGAAGATATTTCTATGTGCTTTAACACTTTTGATAATTATGGACTCTGAAACCGTCAGCTTGGTAGAATTGGGAATTGGCAGAGACACAAGAATGTCAAGAGATGGGAGAAAACTCTCCTTGAGCTTTCTAACCTCACATGATTTCAACCGTTCATAAATTCAACAGGTAGTTCTGCAGTATCTAGAGCTGTCAATCAAATTGTAGTGTTTCATTACAAAAGGATAATACTATTTGTAGGGTGCACATGTTGTGTGTTGATCATGTTCAATAAATTAGTGCTGGGCATGCTGATATGTGCATATGGTTGCAGGGATGAAGCTGCACTCAAAGGCAAGGTTATGATGACAGTGAGAATTGCATTGCCTGTGGGTCCACTTTGGCAATCAAAATCAGGTGGGGTTACAAGAATGAGCAAAGACAAGTCTTCATTAGGTCAGTCTCTTGAGTGAAAACAAATGACAAGTTGGAACTGTATATTCAACTCAGATAAATAAACAGCTCTGCAAGAAAAAAATTCAAAATGTTACGAACCCTAGAATGCAATCAAAATGTACCCTTCCAATGTCTGCTTCTGTATGATTGTTGTTCTGCTTGAACACATGAAGTGGAAGGTATGAATAGTTTCTCCACATCTTCTATTTCATCAACACTATCTCTGAAATAGAAAGCTGCAAAGGTGTGCTATTCAGGGGAGACTTGATTACAGAAAGAACAGAAGGCAGAGAACATCAGGAATGAGCTTACAAGTCAATATGGTACATGAAATCTGAAACAACTGCTGGAAAAATGTGGAACAGAGATGCAATGAATTCTGGAAATCTGTGTAGTACTAATGTACAGATAACAACACCCTCCCTCTGAAAATCAGCAGTAACAAATATAACTTGTGAGATTGGAGTTCTAAAGAGTTGCAAATTGTAACCATTGGAACAAAATACACACGCAAACAGACACCCAGGTGTCTGCTCCTCAGACACAAGGCTACAGAAATAATGGACATACTCAAAGTCAGCATTCCTTCTGTGCAATGATGCCCACCCCCCACTTGGACAATTGGAAAACAAGTATGGAGCTTAGAGAACTGTCCAAAATTTATCAATATCAAGGCTTAGTCCAAGTCCCTGAACCCCTCCAGAGCAAACTTCTTGTGTTGGTCTTGAACAAAGTGCACTGAAAGTGAAGCTAACAAGACCCCAAGGGAAACATGGATTAAAAGCAAAAGTGATAAGTTTGAGCATCAAAAGGAGCTGAATAACAATGCCATGCAAGCTTCACAATGATCACATTTCTTCATCCTTTATCTGCCACCTTTGAAACATAGCTGGTACAAATGTCCATTCTCTCAGCAAACATATCAGCAAAGACAGTCACCATAAAGAGCAATCCCATCTTTGGAGACAATCAGATAACCAGGTCCCTTACACCTCTTCTCAGCACCTTCCTCAACTTACATGGCTCTTGTTTCAGTGATCAGTTGTTGTATGAACATTGGAGAGCGATAAATACACCACAGGCCAGAATATGATTCAAACTCTAAGACAAGTTTCTGATGCAGATTCTGCTAACTTAACATCTACAATCTTGCAGGAAAAGCAAGTGTCTATGTATCCATCAATGTTTCACTGACATGTGTTTCTTAATCATGCAACAAGAAGGAAGAGAAACATGGCAGGTAATTTCATACTATCAAATGCTAACTGACTTAATTGGCACTGTAAGGTATCCCATGAATCTTGTACAGAAAAAGGGGTGGGTGAGATACAAACTGTGGTAGATGCAAAGAGCACCATGAGCTGTGCAGAAAACCGAAGCTGTATCATATGCAAAATCTTCACAACACAGAAAATTGCAGATCCTTATCAACATGTAGCCATCTTTATTGCAAACAGGAGCCCCAGGCCATACAACTTTCCCAACTCAATCAGAAGGGACTTGCACAAATACATGAAAACATCAAAGAGCTGCAGCTACTTTGTCAAACAGTAGACAAGTTTGTCACCTTGGTAGATCTCAAAGGGGGTGGGGTGCTTATGTGTGAGAATTTGTGGTGAAGCACTTCAAGACATGAAAAACGTGAACATAGTTTATGTGCAGCTATGCCACAATTTCTATCAACATGTGGACCAGCTAATTTATTATTCTGAAACTGAACGGAATTGAATTGACAATCTTTGGAAAAGGCTCAACAGATTCTGCCCGTGTGCAGGTGATTGGATTGAATTTTGCAAGAGAAGACAAAGAGAGGGGACTCGGAGTTTTTCTTCCAGTGTTTTTTGTTCAGCTGGATGGTGGTGGTACTGGTTGCTGGAGCGAGATCAGGCCTTGAAAGCACTCGCATTGTTTGTCAACACCTCGTCCAATGAAATGGGTTTGCGTCCAATGATCTGCTCCAAAGCTGGATCTACTTTCGCGAAGTGACCCTCGCGTCTGTTCGTGTCCAACAGCACCAGTCCGGCTGCGTATTCCTTCCGTCCAGTAACTCGTGTTACCAGAGCTTCATACTCTTCCGGACTCAGGTTCACATGTGTCACCGGCTTGCCAATTATCTTGCTGATCGTCTCTGCCACTTGCTTCTCCGTCACAGACTCGCCCGTCAGCGTATAGGTCTGGCCCACATGCTTCTCCGGT
>Ga0209611_10014283_pt1 | contig 10655 bp, 10 predicted proteins | sample S1TSphgellanicum_3_FD_187693 | JGI IMG/M metagenome (GOLD analysis project Ga0209611, IMG submission 187693) | Host-associated microbial communities from peat moss isolated from Minnesota, USA - S1T2_Fc - Sphagnum magellanicum MG (SPAdes) (version 2) | ecosystem: Host-associated > Plants > Peat... | reverse complement strand
GCAACTTGGGTTACTAATTGCCGCTAAAACTCCAACAATAGATTGAGCTACCTTATCAGGAGTTAAATTGAGTAGGGATTTTTGCCAAGGAAGAGGGCGATCAATTACCATCTCACGAGCTAACCATCACTCCTAAGTCATGAAGAGCATTAAATCACTCCATCGCTCACACTATTGAGGAGTGCTGAAATTGAATAGACCTCTTGCAAAAGTTTTTTATGCTATAGTTAGAAACTTTAAAAACTTATCTTGATCTGATTTAACGCTAACCAAAATCTCCCTTCCTTCCTCAAAGCTAAATTTTTTTAACATATAGGAATCCTATCGGATTTTGGAAATGAACTTAATCATAGTACTTTTACGGTTATCAGTATAATAAAAAACAAATAATTAACTGAGTGGGGACCGAATTTTAGATGGGTAGCAGTAGTTCATCCCCAATCCAAAATCTAAAATCTAAAATCTAAAATTCGGTCAAAAGTCGCCGACATCTACTCAAGTCAAAAATTGTTCAGCACCTTGCCATTTGCTTGGATAATCAAAAGCAAAAAACCAAGGCCGCAAAGGGTCGCACTCGCATTATGAGTCGTGCTGCCATGTTGCTGTTTCGAGAGTTGGTTAAAGAGCTTGCAGCCCACAAACAAGGCTACAACTCAACAGTTGATCCAGAGCTAGAGGTATAGGCACCAACAACGAGTGTTAAATTACACTCGTTTTATTTCAATTTCCAGTGGGGATTCGTCATCGCTTCGGAGCATCGCCCAAAGGGCAGGGAAGAAAGTGATATAAAAGTAGCGAGTGTGGTGGAATCAGCCTGACCGCTACGCTAAAAGGTTTCATGCCCCACCACGCAGAAATTAACTCGAGAAAATCGAAACAGGTGTGGGGCATCAGAAACCTTTTTCTATAGAAAGCAGGATGATGATTAATCTTATTTAAAAACTAGAAAATTAACATCTTTTCTCTGTTCCCTCCCCCCCAACAAGCGATCGCACCCTGTCTCCAATACCCAATACATTCACGATGAACTTGCAGCAAACTTGTAACTCAAAACCTCAATTAGCTGCTTATCTGGTAAATGACTAGGGCTGATAGAAATAGCGTTGCTGTCGTAGTGATGGACAGTTACACCCTGCATCAAATTCAAAAAATCATCTAGTGGAGAAATACTACAATTGGCAGCATCAGCTGCCTGTGTCCGATACTGGGTAGGAAATACTATCTTGGGATCTAGCACCTTAATGGCCTGTTTTGCCTCCTCAGCATTGTAGGCTTTATCACTACCACCCACAGGTACGAAGGCTACATCCGGACGACCCATGAGGATTTTTTGCTCAAAGGTAATCGGTGCAGCTGCACCCCCTAAATGTAAAACGTTAATTCCCGCTTGTGTCCATTTCCAGGCAGTATTCTGCCCGAACTGCTTACCACCTTTGTGGTCATGGTCTATGCCTATTCCCTGAATCTTGATCCCCTTAAACTCATAGTCCCCAGGTTCATAGACTATCTTCGGATGTCCCGGTAATCCATCCACCGCACCTTCATCCAGTAGTTGACTACTAATCATTACTAAATCTGCTGTAACTTGTGGGGGACGATATCCAGCGGTACAACCAATGGGACGAAATGGGTTGATAAGAATTTTGATACCACCACCAGTCAGCAAAAAGCAACTATGACCTAACCACTGCACCGATAAACTGCCAGATTGGGTATTAGCTGCAAATCCAGAACCCAGATTAGTAACTAAAGCTGTTACTAACCCTGCTCCAGCATAGCCCATCAAGTGTCGTCGTTTCATTCACTACTCGCTTTCGACTGTAACTGTTTCAGAAAATTCCGCAATAGTTGTTTACCTGAAGATGTCAAGACACTCTCTGGATGAAACTGGACACCCTGAATATGAGGATAGTTCCGGTGTCGGACTCCCATAATCGTACCATCATCAACCCAAGCAGTGATTTCCAACACCTCAGGGCAAGTCTCGCGGTCAATCACCAAACTATGATACCTCGTTGCGGTTAAGGGATTTTCTAATCCTTGAAAAACCCCAACACTATTGTGATTTACTAAAGAGGTTTTACCATGCATCAAGTCAGGTGCAGAGACGATTTTACCACCGAAGACCTGACCAATGCTTTGATGTCCTAAACAAACACCCAAAATTGGCAACTTAGCCCCTAGTTGGGCAATCAAATGAAGGGAAATTCCCGCATCCTCTGGCCGACCTGGACCAGGGGAAATCACTACTGCAGCAGGGTTTAGTTCTTGAATTTCATCTATAGTTATCTTATCGTTACGAAAAACTTTCAGGTCAGTTGCCACTGGGAACTCCGCTGCTAGTTCTCCTAGATATTGAACTAAGTTATATGTAAAGCTGTCGTAATTATCAATGACTATAATCAATTTCTCTACTCCTTTTAACTCTGAATCCGATTTCTTCCTCTCTTTCTCACCAAGTAAGTCTTTTGGGCTGCATTATTTTACCATTATGTCAACTAATTTAGAAACAATGCAGTAATTGTAAATTCAAAATTTGATAGTTCTGAAAGCCTTACACTACAATACTTACAATTAAATACATCCATTAACTTACCGGATGATACATTCCTGTATTCTGATTAAACTTGTCAGAAAACCAATAAAAGCCACCTCCATACTTTTATCAGCCAGCAAAAAGATACAATCTCTCACCCCAACACCCCTGCGGTAAACAAGGAACCAAGGTCAATAGTACCCTGCCAATTCTGTAACCGGGGATGTTGATTTCCGGGAATTGCCTCTGCACCATTTTCCTGAGTACGCTGCATCACAATCACATCACAGATGCTAACTCGGTATATGCTAACACAACTGGAGAATGGGTAGATACCCAGACTTGAGCATCATACACGGAACTTAAAGACTGCAATACTACCTCAATTGCTCTGGGGTGGATACCATTCTCCGGTTCTTCCAAGAAAATGAGATGATGGGGTTGGGGTAGGTAGGGGAGAATAGTCAGAGCCAAAATATGCAGGGTACCGTGGGATAACCCTGAAGATGTAACAACATAATCTCCCCAATAGGTTAATTTGAGGTAAGCGTGATAATCTTCTTCCCGTTGAATGGCTTTTATGGACAAAATGTTAGGCAGAGCCATTTTGACGTGTTCCACCCAAGATTGAAATAATTCTGGCTGTTCCTGTTGTAAACTCAGTACTAGCCAAGGTAAATTAGAACCATCTTTACGTAAGGTTTTTGGCTGACCAGGGGGACAGGCTTTCCGTAATACTGACCAACTTGGTTCATAACACATTACCCCTTTTTCTAAAAGATTTCTGAACCAAATGGATCCTGGAAATTTATCAATATCACTGGGGAGATTTGCTAAGGCTAATTCCTGGGGTTGTAGTCGCAAGTTAATCTTAGAACGGCTACGATCTTCTTGTTTGACAATTATCAGTGAACCTGATTCCCGTTCAATAATTGTTTGCCAATAGCGAGGGCGTTTACCCCCTATTCCCCAACCTGTTTTGGGTTCAATAACGTTCCGAGGTACAATATATAAAAATTCGCTAACTACTTGCAGTTCAATTTGATTAAATATTTGGAACTGAATCTCATATCTAATACTTTGAGGATACCGATTTTGAGCTTGTAAAACTGTAGGTGATGCGTTCTCCAGTAACTTGGCAATAACTTCCTCAGGTAAATCAGATGCGATCGCAAAACCAAAATAGTCCCCCCTACCACAATACAGCAACTCTTGTAAATTTTGTACTCTTGGACTACACCCAATGGAGGGAGATTCTAAAAAAGCTGCCACCAAACCCTGTGATAATATCTCTCCCAACAACAAAGGAATATCCAGCAGCATACTTTTACTAGTGCCATTGGCACCAGCCAAAACATGATATTGACCAAGTTTAATATCAAGTTTCTCAAAGCAACGATACTTAAAGGCTTCTATTCGAGAAATCATACATACTGGTGTATATTAACTGTCGCTTACTCCCTTCCCGGCGAAAAAAGTCTGATTTTACCCAATTTCTTCCTGACCCCTGTTAAGAGTTCCAAAACGCAGTTTATTCCTGTGCAAAGTATATTAACCGACTTTTAGTTTTGAAAGTTTGTGAGTTATCTGTTTAGTTTATTTCCCACAGCCTGAATAAATTCCTGTACAGCATCATACTAGTCTATAGAATTACGGTTACAGTGGATCTAGCAGGGCAATAACCATCCTAAAATATCCCGCTTGACACTGCCACCCATTTATACTCTAAACGGTTTGGCGCTTTACTTTTAAAATCGCGCTTGAGGTTAACAGGCAAAGTTTTTTGCCCAGGCAAAAGTACAGAAATCAGCCGTTTTTAGTATAGTAAACAGGTGATTGCAATAGGTCTACAATTATAGAGTGACACTCCCTAGCTCAAGAAACATATCCTGGAACCCGCATTCAGCAGGTTATTTAAGACAAAAAAATAATATTGGTGAGTTTCCGGTCTATAAGTACTTGAACAGAATTAATTACACAAACTCTCTTGCTGGAATCCTTTATCCAGTCTAGATAAGACTAGATATTAGTTTGTAAATATTTCTGTTCGGTTGCTTAATCCTCACGGCATAACCATTTCTACTTTTTCAGCAGACCCTAATTAGTACGAAGAATGGGTTGTTTAGGAGAGTAGATCATCACCGTTCAATCCAACAGTAGGAGTGTGAGGACAAAGGCATAGGGGAGCGATAAGCTGAAGATATTGACTAAAGAAGCGTGAACCGGGAGAATAGACCATGTCAATTGAGGCAACCAAAGCACTAAGTGGTCAAACCGTCAGTCAGGAGACTTGGATACCAGAGGTGCCCCTTGATGACTTAATCTTTGATGATGGGGAACCCTTGGAAAGTAATCGCCACCGCATTGCCATGAATGCCTTGATTCGGTCGTTGCAGCAGGCATGGGCTGACCGCAATGACTTTTTCACCGGTGGGAATATGTTTGTGTATTTTAATCAGTCCCAACTGCGGAACCAAGATTTCCGAGGACCAGACTTTTTTGCAGTGCTGAATGTGGATGGTAGTAAGCAGAGGCAGGGATGGGTGGTGTGGGAGGAAGGTGGACGTTACCCAGATGTGATTGTGGAATTGATGTCACCCTCCACTGCTCAAAAGGATGTAGGGATCAAGAAGGAGATTTACGAGCAGGTTTTTCAGACGGTGGATTATTATGTGTTTGACCCGTTTGAGAGTGCATCATTGCAAGGGTGGCACTTGGAACCGGACCAGGGCTATCAGGAATTGGTGACCAATGAACAAGGGTGGCTGTGGTGTGAAACCTTAGGTTTTTGGTTAGGGAAGTGGGAAGGAACCATAGATCGGGAGTGGGCAGTGTGGTTGCGGTTTTATGATGCGGCAGGGTCATTGGTGCTGCTACCAGAGGAAGTTGCACAACAACAAGTAGACGAAGAACGTCAACGGGTTACAGAAGAACGTCAACGGGCAGATGAAGAACATCTCCGGGCAGAGGCTGAACGTCAACGGGCAGAAGCTGCACAACAACAAGCTGATGCTGAACGTCAACGGGCTGAAGCTGCACGTCAACAAGTAGACGAAGAACGTCAACGGGCTGAAGCTGCACAACAACAAGCTGATGCTGAACGCCAACGGGCAGAACGACTAGCCGAACGCCTCCGGGCTATGGGTATTAACCCAGATGATTTTGATTCCTAGTCTAGGTCTCTCCTCGCGGCCCACCCCATCTACCCCTATTGCCAAACCCAACCCATAGCTGAGGTGGTAATTGGGGATACCTCGCAAATTAAGTTACATCATTAATACGGGGGATTTCGGGGAATGGGTTGTGCGGGTTGATAATTACCGTTTGCATCTAGCGGGTTAATTTTGTAGGCGTAGGACAAGGGAGAGTTCATTCATGTTCGGTACCAGAGGTGGGGAACTCAAGGGACCAACCCCCCACAAAACATCCCCCATAGTCTCACACAGGAGGGAGTATGAAGCCTTGTGGGGTAAAGGTTAAGAGAATTAACACACTAGTTTGCATCTAAAACTTATATCCCTTGAACAGGGGGGATTTCGGGATTCGGGACAATTTGATTCACGGATATTGAACCTAAAACAGGATCATTACACAGGCGATCGCTGCATCAAATCCTTGCCCTTGCCGAGCTACGTGAAATGTGTGCTGAGGAAAACTATCAGCTTGAAATACCTCTGCGCCGCCATCAATTAAATCTTTTTACTGAGGACTCCCATGACCTTTCTCTGTGATACTAATGTCATCAGTGAGTTAGCTCGACCTCAGCCAAATTCAGGAGTAATGGATTGGATCGCAACTGTTCCATCAATTTCCTTGAGTGTCATCACCCTAGAAGAAATCCTCTATGAGCCTTGTGGGGTAAAGGTTAAGAGAATTAACACACTAGTACAGTTCGGCGTAAACAGATAGACCATATCTTGGGGGACTAAGCCGCAAGGTTAAGAGCGGTTTTGTATAGTCTGGTTATTTATGCCAACTATCTACTCCCTTCCTATTATAGGATTACTTAGTAAAAAATCGGTAGTAATATTTAATTTCTTATAGGTAACATCTGGAGGATTTCTTGGGCAGCGCGATCGCATACCCCCACCTCCCCCAAGCACTGCCGCATTTGCTGATAATCTGCTAATGTTTGCTGTCTCCGGCTGGGATTAAGTAGTAATTCCATTGCCGCTTGGATAATATTTTCTGGTGTAGCTTGCTCTTGTAAAAATTCTGGCACAATACGTCGCATCACTAGTAAGTTAGCGGGCGAGGCAAAGGGAATAGAACCTCTGAGGATCTGACGGGCAAACCACACAGTAATTGGATTCAACCGATAAACTACAACTTGGGGGACATCTAATAGTGCTAGTTCTAAATTGACGGTTCCCGATTTAGTAATTGCCAAATCAGCAGCGGCAAAAACTTCTTTTTGTCCATCTAAAATAACTGAACAACGTAGTCCATATCGTTTCACTGCCTCCTCGATTGGTCGTCTATACATCTCCAAAGAGAGAGGAATCCAAAAATGAACATCTGGTAATTTATTTTGAATAGTTTGGGCTGCTAGGAAAATTATGGGTAGAAGATATTTCAGTTCCTGGGGACGGGATGCGGGGAGCAGGGCAATAGCTATTTGTTCCGGGGCAATTCCCAATTTAGCTCTAGCTGCTTGACGACTAGGAGCGTCTTGCATCCGGTCAACTAGGGGATGTCCTACCCAGGTCACTTGAGCACCGTTGGCTTGGTAATAACGGGCTTCTTGGGGGAAAATTGCCAACAATTTATGAGTGAAGCCGACAATCCGGTTAGTGTTGTCCATATTAGCCGACCATACCCATTCCTGAGGGGCAATGTAGTACACCACAGGCACATGGGGAAGATGCCGCCGCATATAGGTGCCGATACCGATGTTAGGTCCCATGTAATCGATCAGTACCACCAAATCAGGAGGAGTTTGCTTGAGGTCAGCAATTGCCTGTCGCTGTACTTGCAGTGTTGGCAAAAGGTAAGGCAGAGATTCAATTACCCCCATTGAACCAATACCACTAGTGTTGCCCAAAAGATTTGCCCCTGCTGCTGCCATTTTGTCTCCACCCAAGGCTATGATTTCTAACTCTAGGTCTCTCACCATAGCTTGGCGCTTCAGCGCCATGATTAGCAGCGATCCTTGTAGATCTCCGGACACTTCACCAGTGCTAATAAATATCCGCATTACTCAAGACTCATCAGTTGTACTTCTTTTCCCTTTGGCAGGAATCAAACCTCGCCTTCCTGGCATCTGCGAAAGTAGGAGAAAGCGACGCAGATGTTGCAACTGTTCAGTTTCCGCTAGCATTTCCAACTGTTCTAAAGCCTCCTTAAAAGAGAAATCAGAGCGGTAGAGGATGCGGAAAGCTTTTCTCAAAATTTGCAGGTCGTTGGTGCTCATGCCCGAGCGTTTTAGTCCTACAAGGTTGAGAGTCCGGACTCGTGCTGGATTTCCCTCCACCAGCATGTAGGGTGGAACATCTCGGTCAATCCTGGCCATACCTCCTACCATTGACATCCCACCAATATGCACAAACTGATGGACACCTAAAACCCCACTCAGTCTGGCCCGGGACTCTATGTGGACGTGACCTGCTAAGGCAACGGCGTTAGCTATAATCACGGAGTCCCCAACTACGCAGTTATGGCCTACATGGACATAGGCCATCAATAGATTATTGTCACCAATCACTGTTACTTGATCAGCTCCAGTGGCTCGGTTGATGGTAACATACTCCCGAATCACGTTGTTATTGCCAATTTGCACCCCAGTTGGTTCTCCCATATATTTGAGATCCTGGGATTCCATCCCAATCGCTGCTCCGGGAAAAATCTGGTTTCGGGACCCAATTTCACAGGTGCCATCTAGTACTACATGAGGACCAATTACGGTTTCTGCACCGACTTTAACATTAGCTCCAATCACAGCGTATGCACCGACTTGAACCGTTGAGTGGAGTTCTGATTTAGGATGAATTACAGCAGTTGGATGTATAAGTGTCTTCAAGGATGAATCTCCAAAACCAGCATTGCTGAGTTTATTAAGTATTCCGTTAGTAAAAGTGTGTGAGAAAAGCCAAAATGTCGCAGGATTGAGGGTCAGAGGCTACTTGAAATTACGCTTGTAAATTGTTAGCCTTAACCTAGGCTGCCCAAGGATGGTCTGCCATTACCCCATGAGCCTAAGAAGTAGACTTTTAGCTAATTAAAGAAAATAACAGCTCGCCTTCAGCCGTCAGATTTCCCTCTACTTCGGCTATAGCTTGCATCTTACCAAAGCGACGTTTTTTTACCCACAACAGTTCCGCAGTTATTACTAGCTGATCACCAGGTACTACCTGACGACGGAAGCGGACTTTATCTATACCGGCAAAGACAAATAGTCCTCCATCAACTCCAGGCATTTGGGTGATAACAATACCCCCAACCTGTGCCATTGCCTCTACAATCAACACTCCCGGCATCAGTGGTCGGTCAGGAAAGTGTCCTTGGAATTGGGGTTCATTGCAGGTGACATTTTTAATTCCCACTGCCCGTTTCCCTGGAACATAATCAGTGATCCGGTCTATCAAGAGGAATGGGTAGCGGTGTGGTAAGATTCGCTGAATTTCCTCAATGGTGAAACTAGTTTTATTCTCCGATGTAGTTGTATTCTCAGCCCCCTCTTCCGGGGTGGTAGGTGTTGATGCAGTCCCATGTACAGAATTAGTTTCAGTGAGGATTGACATTGGCTTTGCTAATTGATGGCTAGTGAAATGTCGGATTTTAGGTCAAATCTAAAATCTTCCGTGCTAGTTGAATATGTAAACTGTGACTAGCTTTGTATGCTAGGAAGTGGGCTACGGGGAAAGTTCCCAATAAACTCAAATCTCCTACTAAGTCTAAGATTTTATGACGTACTGGCTCATTTGCAAATCTCAGCGGTGGATTTAGCCAACCTTCAGGGCCACAGACAAGGGCATTATCCAAGTTGCCACCTTTGATTAGCCCAGATCGCTGGAGATGTTCGATTTGGTGTAGCAACCCAAAGGTTCGAGCCGGAGCAACTTCGGTACTAAAGCTAGTAGCAGTATTTTCTAGCTCCCCATGTAGTGACCAACTATACCATTGATTCCCAATGGCAGGTAGTTCAAAATCGATACCATAGCTAAAACGGGTTTCAGGTGCAGGCATAGCACTGACAAAAGCATCTCCTTGATGGACCCAAATAGGTTGCTGCACAGTTAAAGGTGCTTCCCGATTCACTGGCTGGGATTTTAAGCCAACTTCAGCAATTTTCCCTGTCCATACTCCGGCTGAACCATCCAGTAGTGGTACTTCTGGTCCATCAATTTCGATGCGGGCATTGTCTACACCCATGGCAACCAAAGCTGCCAATAAATGCTCTACTGTGCGAACACCAGTTTCTCCCTCACCCAACTGGGTTGAGAGAACAGTCTGATTCACTGCCCCAACTTCGGCGGGAATATTTGGACCATCCGGTAAATCTACCCGGACAAAGTAGCGCCCACTGGCTGCCTGTGCTGGTAGTATTCGCACATTAGTACTCACACCGCTATGCAGCCCCACGCCTGTTTGGGTAATTTCCCCAGCTAAGGTGTGCTGTAGCATAGGCAAAAAGTTAGTATATTTTCATCAATGTTGTCCATTTCCAGTTTTTGTCCCCTGATTACTGCTAAGAATGTCAACCCCTTTTTAGGAATATAGTATTAGGGCAAAAGTAAAAATTAGCAAGCTCCAGTCCGTACCCATCTTAAAACCTTTCACCTACACCAAACTCAATGCGGCTGTCACCCTGATCGTCGATACCGTAGTCTAGGCGGATTGGTCCCAAGGGTGACTGCACACGCACACCAAGACCATAGCCGTAGCCGGTGCCCGGTTTGTCTAGTAATACGGAAATTTCGTCACTAGTCCCCAAGTCGCTGGCGAAATCGAAAAATATCGCGCCACTGATGACGGAGAAGACGGGAAACCGATACTCAATGGATGTTTGGACATAACTGCGAGCATCCGCTAATCCACCTTCTTCGTAGCCCCGAACGGAGTTACTGCCACCAAGACTAAAGGCTTCATAAGGAGGTAGGTCCCCAATGATGGTGCCTCC
>Ga0209611_10014281_pt1 | contig 10657 bp, 8 predicted proteins | sample S1TSphgellanicum_3_FD_187693 | JGI IMG/M metagenome (GOLD analysis project Ga0209611, IMG submission 187693) | Host-associated microbial communities from peat moss isolated from Minnesota, USA - S1T2_Fc - Sphagnum magellanicum MG (SPAdes) (version 2) | ecosystem: Host-associated > Plants > Peat... | reverse complement strand
CGGGGTTGTGGGAAGGGGGGTAAAAAGGGCAGCACCGATTGCAGTCTCAAGTGATGAAGTTTCCAGGACCACAGCTACACAGCCAAAGAAGCGCTCACTGGATGATATGATGATAGGCAGTGGGTTTGGAGAGACTCAAATTGGATTTGGGGAAAGATCTGAGGGAGTTGCTAATGGTAGCAGTGTGCAGATCGAGAGCAAATCTCTTGTTGCCTCTACTGTGCAGGAAGATAACAATGTTGACAGTGGTGCTTCAAATGATAAGAGTCAAGAGTGATATTTACTGCTCTGTTCTGAGAACATCCTTTTCATCGCACTACACAAGATGTGACACGTGTAGAGTGGCATTTGTGGGTTGAGGAGGTGCACTGGTTTTTTTGTTGCATCTCATATTGGCAAATTCAAAAGCCCAAAGACTTAAGCAGGAAGTTGCAAAATCAGAGCACCATCCTTGGGTCTCTTTCAGTGGACTTTCTCATGTCCTTGAGTAGTGGACATGGTGAAATTTGAGTTAACACCAGGTTGCAGGATTGAGAATTTTTCTGGGCTCGAACAATTTTACAGGAGCAGCATCTATCAGCATCTTAAGTGGCCAAGGGATGGGTTTCTTGGCACGCTCTTGCAAATGTTGATGACTGTAGTTTGTCTTCAGTTGTCACATTAGAATGACAAGAGGCCAGGGTAGGTGTTACAGGACACTGGTGCATGGAACACTTGTGTGAATGGTTACTTTCTTTTTGCAACTCTGAAGAGTTGAGACTGCAGCATAAGGCAGAAGTTGATTGACCTGTTGATTGACCTGTTGATTCATCTATGAGTTCTTGCAGGATTGCCAGCCATCAGAGGCTCTTTGAATGAGTGGTGGTAAGTTGGTTGCTATCTTCTCAGGTTTGCAGGAATTCTTTGGTCATGCAGCTAGAATTGAGACTCACTTTGCCGTGCACAAATTAAAGATCCAAATCCCTTGTCAATGCAGTTGGAATTTTCAGAGATGCAATTTGCTGACCAAAATCCCTCCCTTTGTTGATACTCAATTCTGGTGCACAGAAGACCCGAAAACCCTTGGGTTGGCATTGCACGTCGAATGAATGCAGAGTCAACTCAATTTCCTACATGCAACCCACAAACAACCAAAAACCTTGATATGCACAATTAGTGACATGAAGAGCTGGGATGCTGTTGATCCTCATCAGTTTGACTCTCTCCATAATTACTGCAAGCAGAATATTTTCTTTGCCTTTCATGAAGCTTTACACAAAGGAAAAATTCCTGCAGCACAGCTGCTTCTTGTTGTCAAACTGTTTTAACCCTCTGTTACTCTTTCAAGCCATCCATGCCAGCTTGAAAGAGGACGCAAAAGCTCACCCTCTACGGCTGTGCCCAGCTGACCAGGTTTGAAAGCACCAACATCGGCAATTTTGTACCCATTAGGGTACGAGCAAGAGGAATATCTCTGAAAGCTGTGCGGTCTAACCATCTCGGGATTGAATTTCTCTCCTTGTTCCTTGATGTCGACTTTGATGCGGATCGGCTGCCAAGAGGAAAGGCCGTGGAGGAAGGAACAAGGAAACAAAAGTCCCGATGCAGAAGCGAAGAGTACCGCGTACAAGCCGTTGGATCCATTCCGCCTGCCGAGGGTAGCGTAGACCAGTTCGCAATCTGTCGTCTAGCATAGCATAGATACCACGACGTAGCAAGGAGTGAGTGCATCTCGGATACTTCTCGAGCAAGAGTGTGAATTGCGCATCGGCGACTCGACGATTGGAATCCGCATACTTCATGTTCTTCTTCTCGTATTCTTCTTCCCATCTCTCAAGCTCTTGTACATTCTCCGGAATGTGCTTGATCTCCATACGCACACCCACATCTCGCCATTTCACAAATGCTGCGACCTCTTCCGCACTTGTCCATTTTCTGTACCCCAATCCTCGAGCCCCATCTCACAGGCTCCCGAGCGAAAAGAGCCAACACGTAAAGGTAGTCGTCGTTGGAGATCACGTACTGACTATGAATGAAATTGAGACGACGAATTGCACGTGATCCTCTATCACTATCCACATGATGCAGCCAAAACTCACGAGTCAGAATCTCTGTATCATCTGCTCGCTTAGCTGCTGCAACTCGGAATACACCCGTCTTGTCAAGGATTTTGGAGATGGAAAGAATGGCACATGTTCGAAAGATGGCGAACTCCATTGAAGTGTGAGACAAGTATGGAAACTCCACATTTGTGACAATCCTCATCAGGTAATCAGCATCTTCTTGGGGAAAAAAAGACGACAGGAAGCGCTGTCTCTGGGATCGAAGCCACAAACAAAGCAACATCCCCGCCATGGCTAAAGCGATTAGCACCATGAATGTTGAAATGCTGCTAGAAGAAGACGGAGCTACAGACTCCTAAGAATGCTGCTCCTAGGGATGTTGCTAAGGATGATGTCGAGGATGCTCATGGTGTTGATGCATACATATCAAAGCTACATTTGACAAACAACATGCAGCTTGGAAGCCTCACAATCACAATTTGCCAACATGGGCTTTTTTTTTTAAGGTGAACAACCAACCCATAGACCTTTCTCATAACCAGATAATGCAGTGCATAGTATGCCATAGCAATGTTGTTGGTCCTGAAATTTTGACATTGTGCACCAAGTTACGGAAAGATGTTATTGTTTACCATAAGTCAAATGGCAAAACAACCATGAAAAAACATGTAGAGCTTAAGCATAACACCTTAATTATGAAGTTTCATCAAAAACAATCTAATGTGGCTACTAACAATTTCACTATCCCATGAGCCGACCAAGAAACGTACGCATGTGATTCCAAGTGCCATATCTGGTTTTTTCTCTTCTACAAACCAGTTCAAAAAAGATAATGAAACCCAGGTTTGTTTCTTGGAGGATGTGATGTTATTTGTGATCAAAGGTTATTTGCCCATGAAGATTGTTGAATCCATCTGGCTACAAAGAATGGCATACATGTAATGCCCAAGAGTGGTTTTTCCTAGCATAAAGGTATTTGTTGATGATGTATTTTCTGGATTGGTGAAAAAAACCATGCTTACCTATGTGCATCCTACACTTACAGATTGTATTTCAACCACTTGCACCTTTGACTTATGGATGTCAAAAGGTGCACATGATGTGTTTACTATTGTTGTTAACTTTGTGTTGAACAAATGGGAGGCCAAGCACTTCACTATTGGACTATTTGAAATGTCTGATACTAGTGGTGCAACTATGGCTCCAAGGTTACATCGACTTTTGGATAAGTTTTTTCTTACCCAAAGATCCTTGCTTATGTTAAGGATGAGGGCTTTAATCTACACATGAATGTTATCTTGTGAGCTTGTGATTGTGAACAATGAACATGTGAACGCCAACAAGTGAGCCCAAGCGAATCTTTTCAAGAATATCATGTTGACGTCAATGGAATCTTTTTTACACATGGGATGGAATATCCCATGTCATGGAGGAATATTTTTCCATGTAACCATGGATTAACAACATTTTTGGATGATAAATGGATGATAAATAAAATGGATGAACTTTTATAAAAGATGGATGCCAAACCTATGAAAAATCATGAATGAGCCAGTAGGGTGGAATAATTTCATGTTGGTTTTATCTTGAAAAATACAACTCATGAAACGCTAAGAAATGCTTCAAGTTATATTACATATTTTCTTAATATGAATTTCGACAACATCTAAACCATTTAAAATTTTAAATTAAATCCAATTCAGTGGCACATAAACATGTTGACCCACCAATAGGTATGTGCCAATTTATACACTACCTGTTCACCAACAAAAGACATGTGCCCATTAGAAATTGAGACAATACCCTACTACAAGCCTATTGACCCACCAAGAGGTATGTGTGGATCCATACACTACCCATTCACCACAAAGAGGAATGTGCCCATTAGGGATTGAGACAAAACCAAGTTTAACCACTAAAACTTTACATTGTTTATAAAATTTCAAGCTATTTGTTATTTTCATTCACATTCTCAACCTCTTGCATCTAACACCATTCATGCAACTTGTACAATCAAATTGCATTTTCCCCCATCTTCTACTAATTTCCCCGATCTATACTTTAATTTTCATTTACTCCACCCTTATTATTTAGCTACATCCTTTCTTCTTGAATGGAAGAAGAAAATTAACACCAAATGTCACACCAAACATTTTGGAATCAATGATTGAATACACATTATTGTCAAGCATACTAAATTAAATTTGTGAAATGACATTGGAATATCCAAGAGATGATACTAGACTAGACCCCCTCCAACATTTGCTTGAAATCAGAACATGGGGAACATAATGGAAAAGGGTAATTAACAAAACAGTTGAATGGTTAACATGGCGATGGGCTAATATGAAAATAGACAAAAAAAGTATTACATTGATGAAACAAACTGCACACATTTCTAAGGAAGATATGGAAGATTATAATTTGGTGATGTTTACACATGCCATGGATTTCTTCAAAAAACACGCAAGTTTGAAGAAGTTAATTCCAAAACATGTTTTTACAAGCCTCTTGAGCGATTTGTTGACAAAGGATTTGGTCACACTTGGCAACTTGCTTTCAACAAATTTCATGAAACCCTGAAGATGATTGTTTGCAACTCTAAGATGGTGAACTTGGGTGCCACTTGAAATAAAGAACAAAGTGTTAAAACAACCGGTGAATCGTCGAATGATAGGGTTGGCCCCAAAACAACAAGACATGTATGACAATAAAAAAAGATATTTCAAAAAATGATCGAGCACCAAAATCCAATCATTTCCATTACATTGTGGTTCCAAAGACCTAATAAACAAAAATTATTCAAATTATGTGAATTGAGAACAAAATATTAACTTTAGAAAAATAAAATGAGGGTTGATATTAAATGTCAAACAAATCCATAGTGATTGTCGAAACAAACAATCACATTAGAGCATTAATTGTGAAGCAAATATTTGCTTTTGTGGTAATTAAGACACATACAATTGTTCTGCCATTGAATGAATCAAATGTTCTGTGTATGCATTTGTAATCGGTAATCCTAAAAATGAGAAGGAAATAAATGTGTTCAAAGATAAAGATCTAAAAATCTATGAACATGACTTCTAAACTCAAGGAGAAGAACTAGCACTAAGCCGCACATTTTAAAACATTTTGCAATAATTAAAGATCAAAAAGAAAATATTTGTTATGACTAAAAAATAAAACAATAAATAAGCAAATAATGGAATGTTAATAACTAACAAAGATAAATGTTAACATCAAAAGTAGTAAGAGGGACATTAGTAAATGTAAAAAACAAAACGGGCACAAACCTCCTCAACGATTGTATATAATGAGAAAGGGGTATGGTGGACATAGAAATTTTTCATTGCAAGTGTAATTTTGGAGTTGTAAGAATGCCTACAAGAATCCCTTGAGACTTGGATTTGTATCCAACAATGGATTAGAGATAGATGAAAGCGATAGATGCATACTATAGTGTTAGAATGGGATATTAAGCATCAAGAAATAACGTGCAAGAATACAAAGTCTATGCCATAGTGATATAGATGTTCGACCCGCTTTTCATGAATAACTTGCAACAAGTTGCTAGTGACAATTTGTTGCCAACTGAACCAACAAATCGCAACTACAAGACCCACCAAACAAAATATCTATTGGGGACGAATGAAGCAAAACAATATCCATTAATGGAAGCCTCATGCAAAAAATGGCTTTAAAATGGAAGTGATCTAGACGACAATGAATACGAATTGACTAATTTTAAATATGATGCAAACCAAGACAAATTGGTAGAACAAAAAAGAGGAAGAAAAAATCACAATGGAGGAAGAAAAAAAGCCAAAAACACCATCTCAATGGGAATCTGAAGAAGGAGAAAACTCCGAAAGCTCGGATAAGCAATGTTGCGGATCAAACAACGGAATCAATGTTGAATCACGGCATCAAGAGGAACGAAGGTCACCATCATATGTCTATGATTGCATGCACACTTACAAGTGAAGACCATCAACAAAATTGTAAGTATCCCTTTCTGCGAAAGAATTTGAAAATGTTCAAAAAACAACATAGGACATTGTCAGAAAGCTAAAGTTTATGGAAGTTGTTTCGCAATATTAACTCTTAGTTTGTGGAAATAATCAACACAGGAATCCAAGGAATATAATAGTCCCAATGCTTGTATTAAAGAGTATGCAAAACCAAGAAGGCAAGCCTAGGTCGCACAAGACGACAACAATAGCATCCTCCAACCAAATGTAAATCAATGGATGATTAGATCGCCACCAAAACAAGAAAAGTGTGCGATAAAATCAGGATTTTCTACATGTAAAAACCAAGTATAATGAATGGATAATATATTGAAATAAAATGGATTCAATTTTAATTTTGGATAGACACATGTATTTTACTTATAAAAAATTCAACAAAACTAGAGGGACATACATCTATGAGGATAGAAGAAAAAGGAAAGAGGACCTAAAATGTATACTCCAACTATGAAGAACTAGAGTAATAATGAATGAAGAGTTTTGCATATGCGTATGAAAATTCTACTTCTCACACTAATAAGAGAATGAATGTGTCCAAAGTGAAAAAAAATGTCCAATCCCAAAGAAATGAACCAACACCAAGCGGGAAATTCAGAAACATCCTACATAAATTAAAAATCATCATGTTTGGTGATCTCACTTGTCGATGTTCATGCTCACAGAAAATAATATACCCTACAATAGTCCACCTTGGTAGAACATTCTCTGTCAACATATAAGGCAACATTGTATCTTTTTGAATATTCATGTGTGTGGGTTCAAAAAAAAAAACAATAATGAAAATGAACCATTGATTACAATGGCCTAAAAACCTTTACCATCAGCCAAGGAATAGAGGGTACGTTTCTAGCATTTTTGCTTTCAAAGCAAATAGTGGTTACTATTTTATTCAAGATCATTTTTTAGGGCAACAAACTGGAGAAAAAATGTTTCTGTTCAAGATGCCTATGCATGGAGATGGTAATTACTGTGATTTAGTCAAGCAAATGCAACCCAGGGGTGATCTCCAAACCACTTGGATCATGTTTGATCATGTAAAACGTATTGAGGGTTGGAAAACACTTGCCTACCATGTGTATGATTCTTTTTACTATAAAGTGTGACAATTGCAATATGTGATATGCAATATGAAAACATGGAGGTTCAATGTGTAATGTAGCAGAATATATACAAGGTCAAAGCAAATAATGGTGTTCCTAAACCAAACTTCAAAGGATTCATGGTTGACAGCATTCAAGCCGATTAAAATGCAATTTGAATTGTATATGATAGGAGAGATCCAAGCAAGTTGATGGTTGATAGAAAACGAACTTGCACTATGAAAAAAAAGGGTGTTTTGTGACTTGCCTTGCAATTCAAATTTTTGAGTTGCATCAGATACTTGCAATTCACTGTATTTATATAGTGCAAATGTTATCAAACAAGTTACAAGAGTTACAACTCACCATATATACGGTGCAACTCATTATAACTCAACTACAACTTTGTCACAATTCCTTTCCAACTATTATGTAACTCCCCTACGACTATAATCATAATGTCATGCTAATGTCATTTTCATCCATCCATCAAAATTTAACATGTGGCACTATGAAGATTTTTCATGATTTTTTAAAATATTGATATCCATTGTTCATTATGATTATTTGTTTTAAATGGTCTTGGACTATGACACATGGCACAATCAAAAGTTGCCACATGGCATATTAATTGAATTTTGGAACAAATATATATATGTACCTAGGTAGGTTGATACATAGCCATAGGTAGGTAAGTTGATATAACTCCAACCTACCTACTTACCTAACTACTTACTTACTATCTAAGTAGGTAGAAAAATAGGACCTATTTATTTAGGTAGGCAAGTAGGTAGGTAAGAAGGTAGAATACTAAAAGAGTATGTGAACTAAAGAATAACCACATAAGTTTTTTAATTTGTTATGTGTTTTGCCTTTAGGGTTAAGCTTTTGTGAACTCATCCCAACATGTATTTTAATGTGAGAATGTAAAAGGAGACACCTCTTTTATATAGTTTGTGAAATGAGATATTGAAGACAAAGCATATGGGTTAAATCTTTTAGTGGCACCCTAGTTGCAATTGAGTTATAATTACAAAAGAAAATTTCCCACATGCTTTATGTTTGATTTTAATTTTTTAATTAATTTGAAATTTATAATTAATCATTTGACATAATTATTTGGAATTTAATTATTTGAATTAAATATTTAGATTGATTATATGAATTAATTAATATAATTCAGATAATTAGTTAGTTGATTGATTCAATTCATTAATTATCAAAATAAGTGTCGGATAATTAATTACCAAAATCAATATTAAATTATTAATTATTTAAATACCTATTAAATAATTAATTATGTTGATAATTGATGATCTTAATTCAAATAAATTTCAATAATCACTCACCTACATTAACAAACTTTGTTATCTAAAATTATTTGAATTAATTAATTCATTTTATATAATTAAATACTCAATTTAAGTAATTAGTTATTATAAAAAAATTAAATCTGAATTAATTAAATACTAAATTTGATTAATGAATTCATATGAATAGTTTATTATTTACTTAATTAGTTCATAGTAATTAAGTATATTACATATTAATTATGAATTTAAAAATTAGTAGCATATAATTAATTCTGAAATATTAAATAATAAACATGAATTTGAGTAGAAACATTGAGGTATATAAAGACATATTCATATGTACACCCTTATTGAATGTTTAATAAAATACACACATTGCTTTTAATTTCAATTCAAAAATAGACTTTCACCTTTCATGAAATTTTATGGTTTGATATGTATGTATACCAACATAATATTGTGAATTCCAATGTAGTGAAATATTATTAACACAACAATTGAACATTAATCACAAAAAATAGGACTATAATATTTACTACATTATTTAAATTTTTGTTATTTAGATAATTATGAAAATGAATTATTTTAATTCATTCATTCAACAAAGGAATCTGTTTATATCAATGAAGCATTTAATAATCTAGTCTAGAAAAGTTTGAAGTGTATAAACAGTGATATCTATGTGTATATACTCATAAACATTTTAATACACCATTCCAATCCAATTAAAGGCTTACATTTACACTTTCAATGAATTGCACAATTTGTAAATCTTTTAATAGTATGAGTTGCCACATAGTTGACAACTAATTATAAATGAGTTGAACACTCTAGTTCCAAAATAATGGACAAGTAATAGTTATGTAGTGAAACCATAGTGGCACATTTAATTATAACTTAGTTGTAAAACTAGCCAATTTAATTGATTCTTAGTTGCAAATAAGTTGTAAGTTCTAAATGTTATGGACCTTTACCTAATCGTACATGTGGCACGACCGTACGCATCAACGCCGTGTGCCAGTTGCAAAGTAGTTGTTCACTTGACATTAAAGCTACACCAATTGCAACATAGTTGAGATTAACCACTTCATTGCAACTTGTGATCATGGTCAAACTATGGTTGATTATCATTGTATATACTTTGCATACATACATTCATATAAAATCCAAGTTACAACTAATGTGCAACTAAATTACAACTATGAAATATTCTAACGTGGCATTTTAATTATTAATTCATCGTATTTCCATATTGTAATTGTACCCTAGTTGCATAGTAGTTTCTATGACAATCTAGTTGCATGTTAGTCTATTCTTCACGAACACAATTTCTCATAGTGTTATTTTTTTCATTGGAATTAATCCATGGATAGACACAAAAAATAGCGGATCAAGCCAAAGTTATAAGAAAAAGGTAGGACATTGTGCTATGAATAGAAAAATGCCATTTCTTTAGAAAAGGTTAATGTTTAATATGCAGCAATCCGTTATTGGTAATATTCTTCAGGTGCCATTGATGAAGCTAGACTTCAAGAGTTGGAGAATTAGTTCAGTTTTTGGCACTTTCATATGAAATAATGGGGAGGATTTATGATACATGTATTGTTTTCAACCCTCCCACACATGTTTTCTTTCTACCCACCTTCTTGACAAGTTCACATCTACACTACCAATCACTTTAAAATTGCATAACAAATTTATTTTTTCTTGCATAAATTTTCTTTTGAAAACCTTGCAAGCATGCCCACGTGCAACCTTTTAAAGATAGTGCACAATGTATGGTTTCAACAATCTGGAACAAGGGAAGCTTGTTTGTTTGTTGTAACATCAGATGACTACATTTGAGTTTTTAAACAATTGACATTGTATTCTCATTTCAAGTAAGGTGGTTGACCAAGTCAAGGGCCTAATAAAAGTGAGCCATTCTTGCATAGAGCAACCCAATCTAAAGATCCGAAACAACTACAAATGCAATTTTGAAATATTTCCTGATATCAACTTGCATAGTTAAAATCACACATGGAAGGTGAAAAGATCTTTGGCTCCTACAAACAGAAGGCCAACCTAGCCCCCGGATTATAAAGGGATTCATGTAGGCATGATTGTGTGAATTTTTTTCATCATTGAGTAAACCACATAATTGCCAAATTAAATGTGGAAATTGAGCAACATGGGGTAGATCAAATTTA
>Ga0209611_10014278_pt1 | contig 10659 bp, 3 predicted proteins | sample S1TSphgellanicum_3_FD_187693 | JGI IMG/M metagenome (GOLD analysis project Ga0209611, IMG submission 187693) | Host-associated microbial communities from peat moss isolated from Minnesota, USA - S1T2_Fc - Sphagnum magellanicum MG (SPAdes) (version 2) | ecosystem: Host-associated > Plants > Peat... | reverse complement strand
GAAGCAAGCAGGTGAAGCCATTAAAACTTTCTTGACTCTAGGTTTATCTTCTACTGTTCCCTCATTGTTCTCATAAGATCATATTTGTATGTTCTCTCTTCTTGTCCTCTTTCCTTGTTTCATTTTTCCCCCCTATTTGATTGGTAATTCCTCTTTCTTTGGTTAGTCCTCCTCTTTTTCATTGTGTTTAGTTAGCCAAAATCAATGGCTGAGTCTTCCAGTTACTGGGAGTACTGTGGCTAAAACTCAGTACATTGGTTGTTGTATGACATTGACCTCCACCTGATGTTAATGAACGGAGCTAACAAAGTCAGTGGGGATGTTATGGTAGATGTTCACTATGATGCATGTTATTGTGAAGGTCACTATACATGCATGTGAGTGTATCTGTTATTCAAACCGGTCCCCAGTCTGTTTTTGAGGGTTGGTGTCCTTTCTTTGTCCTTGTTCTGTCATATGTTGATTTTCAGGTCAGCTGTCAAGTCTATTTATGTTGATTTCTTAACACTTATTGAGTGTCCTTCTGCTGTTGATTTATTCAGGCTTTACATGCTCTACCATTCCTTTGCAAAGTTTCAAAGCAGTTGTGTCTGACACCACTGCCTTCAGTTTACCAGGTTGGTCTTCACTGTACAGCATCTGTGTCTTCATGAACAGATGCAATTGATTCAGACTAGTAGAATTGGCTGACATGGAAGTGACTAGCAAAACAGGGTGCAGTCCAGACTGTGATCAATGATGAAATCGTAACAGGAACTTTTTGATGTCCCTAGAATTGTGTATTGATGGGTCCTTCAGCTCACTGAATTACCTACTGTCATCAGGTCTGCAAAGCATTGAGCTCGCTGTTTGTGCTGTGGTCGTTGGTCAGGATCTGCTGTGGAGGAGCATTCGGGAAATGTGTAAAGTGTGTGGCAATGTGCCCATGTAAGTCCTCTTCTACTGGAAGCTATTGTGCAAAAAGAATGGGTGGTTTACAGTTGCTGAATTCTGTGCTGGATTGATTACAATTCTTTTGTTTCATCCACTGTTATAACTCAAGACAAACTATGGCCTTTATCCCATGATTTACTGCTAGTTATTTCATTCATTTTTTGTGCATGGAGAAAGCTTTGGTTACATGTGACATGGAAACACATTGTGTATGTGTGCAGAGATGCAGCATTTTGCTTGATATGTGGAGATCTCCTGTGCTTTAAATCAAAGTGCTCAGGCCATGGAGTGTGCTCAACACATGCAGAACAAGGTGGTGTTCCTAGATTGATTGTGGTCTCCGTTGAATAACCACCAGTTAAACTTTCTATGTGAACTACAGATGCTGATTTGGCACAGTCTGCATCATCTGTTTTTCTGATGGTTTACAGTGCATATATTGGCCAGTTTCACAACGTTGCACATCTAGGCTGCAGTGTGCTGAATAGTTGTTGGTCCCAGTTTTTGTGCTCGAAATGGCCCTGATTTTGTTTTGATAAATGCCCTATTGACTTAAGTGACCATTGTCTTCACAATGGAATTGTTCTGCAGTAGAATTGAGGCCATTTGAGGTGTTGATTTGAGCTATTTGTGGGTTGGCTCTTTTCCTCTGCTGCAGAGTATGCTGGCATTGGCATCTTCTTACTTACGAGGACAAAACAAGTCCTGCTTATGCGAGGCAACCGGGTCTGCACCCTCCCCTCCATCTACTTGGATCAACATGGCGAGGTCAGTTTCTTCACCAACTCTTTACTGCCTTAGGATCATTCTATAGTGGTATGAACCAGTTGCTCACATCAAGTTGCATACTGGAGCTCTTACATCTGCAGAAAAATTATAGACAATTAGTTTTGGCATGTCCCATGTGCATTTACTCAGCCTGCAACTGATTCTGTGTGTGCATGTGTTGAATTAATTCCATGGATATTGGAAAAGGGCTTTATGGGAATAAGGGCCCCACAAGCCAGAGATGAGTGTGGGCTCAATTCCCATAAAGCCCAGTGAGCCCCTCCCCCCCTCCAAAAGGGCTTTACTTGGCTTTTTAGAAAACAATTTCCCTGGATATCCGGCAGGTAGGTTTCCAGATACCTGCTGGGTATTATGGGAAAAAATGATGCCAGGCTTTTTGAAATTGTACTGCCCACAGAGGTGGGCAATTAAGATTTCGTAAAACGCACGGGCTCTTTAGACAGGTAAGGTACTCTCCAGGTACACTAAAAAACCAGTGCAGGATTTTCCATATGGAATTCATGTTGCTCGATGTTGTACTGGCTCTTCTTTATGTGCCCAATAGTCTGCAGTATTTCTCCATGGTCGTGTAATTGATATTGAGAAGATTAGAAGAATTACTGACTTTTTAAAATTTTAAAACTCTTAAGATATTGCATTAATTCCAAATATTTCACAAAATTCAAATGTAATAATTTAAATTCTGATCTAGGTAATAAATTTATAGATACCTTTTAAATTACATCTGATTTTAAGAAATTAAGGTATCTTTTAAATGTCTTTGGATGCCAATATCAGAACCTCGTATTAATTTAATATTGTGATTTGGTCCATAAATACAAATATAATATAGTTATTAATATTTTAAAATTTCATAATGAAATGGATTTGCATTGCAGGAAGACAATGAACTGCGCCGGAACCAAAAGCTGTACAAGAGTGAACTTCGCCTGAACGAGGTACAGTCTTCTGTCTATCTTTCTTTACTGTTGCAGGTTGCATGAGTGACAGGGGGTAGAAGAAACTGGTATGTTGCTGTTAGGAGTGTTGCCCATGCCCTTGTCTTGCTAATCCCAGTTTTTGTTAAACTTCTCTGTCAATGGACACAATGAAGCTGAAAAGAAAGAATGAAGTCGATGCCAAATGTATTGCTTTGGTTATAATGGCACAACATATAAAATTGGATGCTATCATAAAATGCGTTTGGGCTGAAGTATCATTCTGTGAAGTATGACATGAGGTCATTGGCAATTTGAGACATACCATAATTAAACTATTGGTATTATGTTCATTGAATAGTACACTGACCGAAGATAGATAATTAAAGCAAAGCTAAGCATGCTAATTAATAACTAGCACATCTAGTAGCTTCAAACATTTGATGACTGGTATGCATAGCAACCCAAGCATCTGATAATCAAAGTTGGCATACAAACAGATTTGGCATATTGAAACAAATCCAAAGATGCAATAGATCTTCCTTGCATCTGTACTTGCAGAGTTGTTAATCTGAACAACAAAAAATATTTATGTAATTTGTGAGGTTGGGAAGGTCATAGAGTTTGAAAGTAGAAATGGCAAGTGAACACACATGTTCACATGGTTAAATTTGGAGTAATCATTTCACTCCAATGTGTGCATCCAGTGAGGTAAAAACAATTGCAAATCAATAGTTACATGCATCAAGATTGCAACATCCTTTTCATTTGATGTTTTTGCCCTCCAGAGACAACATATTGACTTGCCCCTTATAGGACAGAGCTACTTGTGACTCAATGACTATCACATATTTTAGAATTTACAACCAATTTGGGTCAAAGTCAAAATCTCATGTTCTTGTAGATTGGTTCTTAAAGTTATATAACAGTTTGTTGAAACCAGTGTGAGCATTACAACAAAAATTTGCAATACCTAGTGTATGGATATTAAAAGAAGCCTTGAAAAGAATGACCCATTTTGCAACAATCAAATTTCACTTTGGTAACCTTCATTGTATACACACTTGGTATTTTTCTTAATTTTTTGTGCCTATAGGGCTTTTTATCTCAATGACTTGGTTGATTCAATTCCATAATGTGACCTCACAAGGGCAATTTCAGAAAGTAATGGTTACTATGTCACACAACATGGATGAAAAAAACTTTAGTTTTGATCCATGATTTCTTTGCCACCTGAAGGTTCCTATGTAGGTATTTTAGCCGGGATGTTTATATTAGTATTAAAGATCATAGTGTGGTTGTCTTTCCATATGGCCTTTGATGAAAAGCTTTAGTTTGAAGAAACAAAATTGCTGCAGTAAGATTTATTGATGCTTATTTAACAAGAGTTTTTTTCTTCCACTGGGAATTCTTATAATTCTAATCCAAATCTGAAAGATAGTCACCACTAGAAGCTTTCCCCTTGAATGGAATCATGTACTACACCTCTGAGTCATTTTGATTGGCTGCTGTATCTGGACTTGTATTGGTGATGACTAGGTTTGGTGTCTTAATTTGTGATCTAATCCTGTGAGCTGTAGCAACTAGTCCCTGAATGCTTTGTGGGTGCACAGGTGAGGCGGTTATGGTTGACTGCAGGGTTTGACTTCAACACAGGCATTCTCCATACATCATGGATCAGCAATGGAGAATTGTGATATGAACATCAAGACCTACATCATCTATCAACTATTCTTTCTTTGACCATGGTAATATGGGAATAGAACCCATGCTACAAACCCAATTCTCACCTGAGAGTCCAAAGCCAGAAGTGTTGCTGTTGGTGAGATCCCCCGGAAGTGCTTGTGTATAGAAGTGTACAGGTATCATGGAGACCCTTCAGACAAAACTAATATACTTTTTCACAAACCTCAATTATTGTAAGGCTCATGGTTGGACCAATTGAATATGTGAAAAATGATTCTTTTTTACAGCATTATGGTAGTACAGCTGGCAGATCAATGTACCAGTGGTGTACACTCTTTTTGTGGCCAAGGGTAGCCCTGTTTCATCCTTCATCTCTCCTGTAGAGTGTATCTCCTTTCTAAAGCTGGACTTGACCTAATCATCATATTAGGGTTCCTACTAAAGTTGCCCCATTTATCACATTCTAATATTTTTGTTACTTTTTAAAATTGGGTTGGGTGGAGTGATTGGATTTTTACAGGTGGTTGAATTCAAGATATAGAAAGAAAATGATGGTATTGCAAATTTGCTCCGTCGTAGTACATTCTAGAAGTCAAAATTTGGAAGTTATTTAAATTCTACGGTGACTTGTTTTGTGCAAATCCTCCTTCCACTCTAATTGAGGAGAATCCATAAATGGATTAAGGTTCAACTCCTTTGGATGAAATCTCTAGTTAAGTCATTTATTTTTTCATCTTGATTATCATGGTGGCCTATTTAAGAGTGCACATTGTTGATTTTCAAAAGCAAGTGCATGAGACTTCACTACACAAGTAGTATTGACAAGATTTAATGTGGTTTTGGATTCATGTGCAGAAGCATCAAGTATGATTGTTAAGAATTCAAAGATGAATTTGTCACAAAAATGCCAACACAAGTTCTAGATTGTGAGAGAGAAGCACTTCGTAGTATTAGAATTTATGGTCTAATATATATCCACAATTCAACCCATTTGTTTTTCGACTTTGCAGCAACATTTTGATCACACCTTATGCATAAGTTGCCTTCGTCATATAATCTTAATTTTCATTGGTATCGCACAGTAACCTTCACACATATCAGATTAGTAACACTCTCCTTAGTTGAGTCTCCACTTTAGTCACAAATGCACATAAACTATGAATGTCGTTGTTGCCCAAAAAATCTATTTCTAACATGATCTGTAACCCACATTTCATATAATTAAATGTGCTATAGCTGGTTATTATACATTTTGTGAATCCTAATTCCAATTATTTTGATAAACATAGGTTGAAAAGTGCTAATGACACACCATCCAAAAGACCAAAATGGAAATCACTAGTCAGTACCATGGTAGAAATCTGAAAAATCCATCTAAATTATTTCTAAATATTACAAATTTCCCATGCTTAGACTAAATCAGGGTCTACTAGTTCAAAGCTAACATTTTTTGGGCTTAATATGGCCAAAAAGAGGCTTCTCTCAAAAAGGCAAAAATATCACATCCGAAAGTGCATAAAACACAATGGGGGAGCCCTAAGAGTTGAAAACACGAAACCTAGGATCTAAACCCATCAACAATAGCACGAATCAATTCATGCAAGGAGATGGGCGAAATACCTAGAAGGACACCAAGTCTAAAAAAATCTTTCTTGCTACCATAACTGTTTGACACAAAATAGTGGTAGCCTGATTTTTTGAAGAGCCATTAACTCCTTCTGCCTACTAAATGAACGTATAATCAAAAGAAGAGGACCTCCAAAGCCATTCGTTAACCATGCTATGTTGGCACATCAATGAAGGAAATCGTTCATTTGCTAATGTAAACATCCAAATATTTCTATTGCTAGAGGGATGAAATTGTCCTTAGGGTTTTGGTCATGATAGGACACAACTTTTGCCTAAACTACAATCATCATAGCCATTCCCTTGGAAAAAATGACTCGCAAAACAAGATCCACACAAGTCGGGTCAATAATGATTATGTTTGCCAAAGTGCAGGTATCTTATGTTGTAAGCACAATATCCACTTATCAACATTATGATTAAAGAAATAGCATCAGGAGGACATGTGTTTGTTTGCACAAAACATGGAACTCAGCATCCCTAGCAATGGAGGCAAAAAAATCTTTGAATTGCATCATGTGTGGTCATGTGTTCTCCTTCATGAGCACAACAAAATAGGTGTATCCCTATTGGATTTATTGTTTGGCTACATATGCATTGAGAAAGACCATGAACCATGGGATGGGGGAGGCCCAATTTGGTGCGTATCGCTAAGGAGAAAATGTCAAAGGCCATCTTAAAAGATGGGATGATTGGGTGGGTAGAAAGCTAAACACCCAAGCTTGGGCTTGCACAAATCTTAACTGAGCATAATGACAATATAAAGACAACTCTAAAATGATGTTAAAGAATGAACACTTGTGCATGTTTTCTGAAATGTTTTTTTAAAAACAATCCACTCCTTTCTCTAATAGTTGTTAAAATGGTGGGATGGAAACTTGAATAGTTGAAGTAGAAGGTCACGAGCTCACATAAAGTGAGCATGGAATGGAGGTGGACTTAAACTAATGGCCCTTATAGCCCCCAATAAAAATGGGTGACTATCTTGCAAAAATTTGGATGTGATGATTGGGGCGACAAACCCTTAATTCCCCAAGTACATTGCCAAAGCAATAACCTTTGTAGAGACAAAATTTATCCTACCTTGGAGATGGGAAGAGAGGCTTGTTGATGAACTAAGGGAAGCTTTGGACACTCCAAAAAACTTGGCCTTAAAAACTTCTCAAATACACAAATGAAAGTCAAATCAAAGAAGACTAACTAGCATTGAAAATCCAAAAATGGGGGGAGATAATGAAAAAAATAATAAGGTTTATGTGTGAAACAACATTAGAAGAAATCCCCCAAAATGTAGCCAATGCATTTGCAACTACGTGCAACTAATTGTCATTTAGAATTAGTTTTTATTGGTTTTACAACTATTTTGCATCTTTGACCATTTTTGCAACTATGCTACAACTACATTTGTAACTAATGACTTCTTCATCCTACACTCTAAAATCATTTTCATCCATGATCATGTCCATATGTCCCATTAGTTGCAAATTGAACCAAACTTAATTACACTTTTAAGGTGTCAAGATAGCCCCTAGTTGTATACATACGTGTATTAGGGAACTTTTGAAAGGTATGTGTACTTTTGTTAAGTTATATTAAGGGTATAATGGGGGTATGTTTCCATTGGTGTATCTATAAAATGTTATTTAGTTTGTATTGTGACAAAACAACTACCTACCTACCTACCTATCTATGCTTATTTACCTACCTAACATAAATTACTACCCACTTATTAATTAATTGATGATTAATTAGTTACATTTATTTTTAATTAAGTGATAATTAATAGTTCATACTCAATATTTATAATTAATATTTCATAATTATTTAATATATTAGTTATTTATTTCTTTTATATGAACTATTGATCAATTATTTACAATTAATTAATTAATATATATTTAATTATTATTAAATAGATAATATTATTATAATTATTAATTTAAATTAATTTATTGAAATAATTTATTTAATATTTCAGTTATTTATTTGATTATTTAAGAACCATTTATGAAATCTTATCATTAATAAGTTAATTAATTGATATATATATATATATATATATTAGTTCATTAATATTTTTCTTATTTACGAATTATTATTTAAAATTATAACTAGTAAGTTGGTTATTTCATTATTAATTAATTAATTTTTTAATCATTTACTTATTTCTATTTATGAAAAAATATAAGTTATAATTAAATTTTTTAAATTATTTATTGCATAGATATTATTTATTTAATATTTTCTATTCATTTGATTACTTAATTGAATTATAGAATTATTAATTAAATTATTTTATCTATTAATTAATTAACTAAATTATGAAGTATTATTTAATAACTTATAATGAATATGTTAATTATTTATTACTTAGATATAAACTATTAATTGGTTAATATTTATTTATTTATTTTTAAATTTAAAAGTCATTAATGAAAATTTATATGTAATAATTTGGTTAATTGATTATTATTTTAGTCATTTATTTTTCTATTTATGAATTATGAATTAATAATGTATAACTAAATAAATTTTTATTTAGTTATTTAAATGGTCAGTTAGTTACTTATCTACTTAGTTATATAATTTACAAAATTAAAAAGGGGTATGAGATTAAAAAAAATTAGTTGCAATTTAGTTTACAATTAAGTTACAACTTCAATTTTTATCCCATATGTTTTGTCCTCCATTTCCATCTTGAGAATTATATAAGGAGAAGGTTTTGTTTTACATTTGTACATAAAAAAACACATGTCCATTGGGATGAGCCAAAGGAGCTTAACATTTTTAAAAGTTTAACCCCAAAGGTTAAATCTTTATAACAAAATTAAACATTTTCCTACCTCCTTAATCTACCTACGTACTTACTTAGTCCAACCAACCTACCTACCTACCTAGTCCCACCTACTTACATACCTATCTATTTGCACCTACCTACCTAAATATTGATTTTTAGAAATAACTGGCCGACAGTGGTTTTGAATTTTTTTTACTTCTATTCAGTTCCAGGTAGCACTAGAGTAGGTAATCCGGTACCTTCTACTGACCATAGAATCTTCTACAGTTGCACAGAAGGAGCTCTTACCAACTCAAGCAGATACCTGGCCAACCATTGCTAACCACTCACCTCCATAAGTGTTTACCTTTTCATAAAATAATGGAAGAAAGTAGATTTGTATTGTGGTTTAAACAAACATGCATTAAATAACATCAGAGCCTTCCATCTGGCATAATAGGCACAATCATCTTCACACCGTTGTTGAAAAGTGCACAGTCGCTAAACAACGCCACAAACTCTGCAGTTACTGACCAATTTCCTCTAACAATAAAATATTGTAGACCTGCGTTGTTGTAACAATAAAATATTGTAGACCTGCGTTGTTGTTGTTGAAACAACTTGTGGATCTGACATCATAGTCCTTCACAGGCATAGGCACATTTGTGTGGTCATGCCTTCTTTGCAAAATGCATCCTTGGCCCAAAAAAAAACCTCTGCAAACTTCGCAGTAGAAATTGTCAAAACTCACAGAAGTTGTGAAAACAACATCAGCTGTGGCCACAATCCAAAATGTTTACATATGTAGGGATTCTTTGTGATTTTGAGTTCAAAAGAGGATCAGTTCGGCACAGTGGCAGTCAACATTGTTGTTATTGTTGTTAAACTTTCTGCATTCGTATCGCTTCACCTAAAAACACTGGGCCCAGTATAACTGACCCCGTGAAGTTTCTTTTTCATTTCAAAAGAAAGAACCAGGAATCAGGATCTTTGCATTGTTGTTAATGCAACAATACGGATCTGACTGCCTAGCATAGGTGGCAGATCATAGCCTTCCACCTGGCATAGGAAATTTGTTGTCATTTCTTTGTTCCAAAATGAAATCATGGCACCGTTGAAAATGTTTGAAACCCAAAATTAATTAGCCATCATCCAACACAAGCCACAAGCCAGTAACCAAACTTTTATCATATGTTTCTCATTTCTTGTTATTTTCTAATGATTTTCATGGTTATGGGTGTGTCCAGTGAAGGTTTAAATACTTTTTAAATTCTGGAGACAATTGATTAACAAAGAAGAAGTGAAAAAGAGAACGAGCATGTCTAGAGAGCAAAATGCTTTGAATTTTTTTTCAAGTTGCCTTCAGGAACAACGAGATTTGAATTTTTTATTTTTGATTCTTTTTTTCTATAATTTTGAGATTATAATTTCAAATCGAAAATGAAATTTCACTTTCGATATTTACACTTTGAGAGTTTTCCAATGATATAATTTTTTATTTGAACAAAGTTTATCTTTGTTTTTGTTTTTTAAACATTCAGAAAGTTACTCTTGGAAGGAAGTTGTTCCCTATGATAACTTAGTCACTTTTTCTCTAAAAGAAGTCTTTCCCTAGTGGAACATGGTTAGGACTTGTCTCCTTCTCCCCATGGAAAGTCCCCCTCTCTTCCAGTATCTAGCTTTGAAAAAAATTGTTGAAACACTTTTTTTTTAATTCATTTCATCCATAAAAAAAAATATTGAAAAAAAAAAAAACCTTTACAGTTTGGTTGAAGAGGGAGGTTCTAATCACCAGATTGATTATTTTTCTTTAATAATATTGTGTAAAAAAATAATTAAAACATCAATCATAATTTGAGTATAGTAAAGAAATATTGAAAATATTTTTCTTGTTGGGCATTGTCTTACAATTGTGTTGAAATTGATACCACA
>Ga0209611_10014277_pt1 | contig 10659 bp, 10 predicted proteins | sample S1TSphgellanicum_3_FD_187693 | JGI IMG/M metagenome (GOLD analysis project Ga0209611, IMG submission 187693) | Host-associated microbial communities from peat moss isolated from Minnesota, USA - S1T2_Fc - Sphagnum magellanicum MG (SPAdes) (version 2) | ecosystem: Host-associated > Plants > Peat... | reverse complement strand
TACGTCATAGTCGGAGAAGACGACGATTCCGCACGGAATCCGTCACTGCCGACACGACTCAACGGATAGGTACCCTTCACGTTCCCCGAAGAAACCTCGTTTACACGTTCCCATGTTCTCTCAAGTTCCCATACGACTGCATGTTCCCTGTCAGCACGGAATCCGTCACTGCTGACACAACTCAGTAGCTAGGAACCTACCCTTTCATGTTCCCCGAAGAAACCGTAAGTCCAAGTTCCCATGTTCCCTGATGTTTCCCAAGGACTGCTTGTTCCCCGTCCGCACGGAATCCGTCAGTACTGACACAACTCATCAATAGAGAGTACTGTTCATGTTTCCCGAAGAAACCTTGTGTCTTTGTTCCCATGTTCCCTCATAGTTCCCGAAGACTGTATGTTCCCAAGACCCACCCCCCTCCGACCGCCCCCAAAAAGCTATTGAAGGAACGTGAGGGTAAATTGAAGCCCAGATCCCCGCCCCAAGAAATCCGTTAGGCTACCGCCGACACAACACGATAAGTACACTTGACGTACCCTTCTTCTTGGTTCCCAAAGAAACCTTGTTCCCATGTTTCTTTCGTAACGACTAATTGTTCCCAAGACTCCTCCCCCCCCTCCCCAGTTCATTAGCTAACCAGAGTGGTTAGCTCAGTTGCATTTGTTACCACGTAGGTACATGCCACCCAAAGAAATAACCGGTGAGGGTTTGGAAGGCTGCATCACATACCCGCCCGGCACCCGATAACGGCGTTCAGGTCTCGTTCGTTCATCGGCACACGACGTCGGACGCCGTCTTCGTTCGTCCATCGGCACACGACGTCCGATATCGTCGCATTACATGACGTCCGATGTCGTCGTCATCGTCGCCGACGGCGGACAAGGACGGACGGACGGACGGACGGTCTCGACGACGTAACGGCGACATTCGCGTTTTCTTGCTTCTTCCTGATTCTTCTTCGAGCTTTTGATTCTTGATTCCTGATCTTTTGTTGCAAAAAAATTCCAGAACCTCAAATTCTTCTGAAGCAAAGCTTGGTTACAGGCTAAAGATTTCTTCTTCTTCTGGTTGTTTTTTTTGTTTGCTAATTTTTTCCCGATTTCAAAATCCTTTTGGAGCCCGGCTTATTCAAGTCTGTTTTTTTTTCTCTCGGTTTTTCAAACTGCGTTCCATTTTCTTGCTTGCTTTCGTTCAGTGGATACGTAATGCCGGAGCTCTTCTAAGTCGTGCCGACGTGGTTTTGGAGAAAATTGAATTTTTTTTCCTGTAATTTTGCGCCTGAAGAGTTTGTGGACTTCATGCTACTTTCTTTATAATTTCTGTCGTTGGAGGGGACTGGCGGATACGTTTGTTTGTTTTGGTCTTTTTTTTAGTGCGATACTTACGAGCGTTGCTGTCGAGAGAGGAGTTTTCATCTTGAAGTTGAAGAAGGGCGTTTTGTATTTACGTCATTATCAGGGCCGGAGTGAGGAGATCATAATAGAAAGCTCTGGGAACAATGGCAGGCGAGGATGATGACAGATATGCTACCGACTTGAGGGAGTCGCCACCTCCTCCGCGCAGTAGTAGGTCTTCTTATCAAAGAAGTTTTGAGGAGGATGGCAGAAAAGGAGGATTTGCAGCAGACGTGCGGGATAAGAGAGAAAACGGTGACCGATTTCGACAGGTATCTATCGTCTTTCTTTCACGCATGCATGTACTTGAGAGAATACCTATTCTATTGTTGCCGTTGTGCCATTTTCTGTGACTCTATTGCCTACACCTCGGATGGACAACAGCATCAGCTCCACATCAAGAAGGAGCCAAAACCTTTTGGATATTGCACATCAGTGATTTGCAGTTATGGATTTCAGTTTTTGAATGGTGCTCAGCACCAGCTAGGGTTTTGGCTCTCTTTGCATCCTAGCATTGTTCTCTGGCTTTTGACCATTTCACCATGATGTGGAAGGTGGTGGGATGATGGTATGAGATCCCTGGCTGGCTGGCTGGTGTAGGTGCTGACAGAAATAGGTATAGTCCAGTAATGCTGCCTGATTCATTACTATTCATTAATTTCTTTTTTTTGTGGCCAGCGTCCTGTTCATGAAGAGGAAAGCCAAGGCAAGGACAGAGGAACAGATGAGAATTGTTGCAATAGAGATCAGCGGCGGCAGAGGGATGGTCATGAATCTGACAGAGGCAGAGGTGAAAGAAGTTACAGGAGCTACCGCCACCGTGATGAAGATAGTGAGAGAAGAGGAGACAGGGGTGACCGAGACAGGTACCCAAGTGCATTTTTTTTCCTGTTGTCGCTGTAATATTTTTGTTCTTCTTAGTATCATTTTGTGAAGGCTGCCATGTGTAGTAGTAATACCTGGCTATTTGTGCAATGTTCTAAGTGGTTGGTCGTGTGCCTTTGTAGTTTCAAGATTTGACCTTTGGCAATGGTCATTTTTGTTGTCCTGGTCAAGTTGCCAATACAGCAACTTTCGCAAATCGGTGAGAAGGTGTTTATGGTGATCACACAGACGGCATGAACATGATGGTGGTGATTGTGAACGAAGGCACAGGCATCGATCTCGGTCTAGATCACAGTCTAGGGACAGGAAAAGGTACATTACGACTTTCCTTCAGCTTGATTTCATGTGCTCACATCTGCAATATCATAGGTGGCTGCATGCCAGGCAAAGGTTTTCACAGATGTTTCTGCTTATGGCCTCCACATATTCTCAAGTGGTAATGCTAGAACAGCAGAGTTTAGTTCTTGAAACATCTGCTCCCTGGATATTGCTGCAAAATGAACAGAGGACACATCAGTTTTGAGAATTCACTTTACTGAATGAATCTAACAGAGAGCTGATGTGATAATTTTGTTGTTACATTCTCAGAGGTTTGTTTACCGTAAACCTGAGATGTTTCCAAACCTTATTCAATGTTGGGTTGATGTCTGGCAGCAAACGTACAAGTGGCTTTGACATGGCCCCTCCTGGTGCCACAATTGTCACAGCTGCAATGTCAGGTGCATGAAGCCAGGAAGTTTATATTTCAGAATGTGTTCCAAGAAGCTTTTAATACATTGGTGTGTGGTGTGTTCGAATTTGTCAAGTTGATCCGTTTGGTTGCGAGTGGCCAGTGAGAACTCCTAGTGTAGGCATCTATAATGGTCATAATTTTTTTATGAAAAGTATATACAAAAAACCTTTTTTTGGTAATTTATCAATAAAATAGAAGGTTTGATTTGACAGCTTAGTACCAATTACATCAGATTACATGCCTTATTTGAGGATTATTTCTGGGCTTCAATTTTGTAGATGGCTCCTAAAGATCCAGAAATCAAGAAAAGTAGCACATGAATTGAAGCATGTCATGGACTTTTCAGTTGTACAAAGAGTTGGAATACAGTTGTTCACATTGATTCTGAGACTAGATAGATCAAGAAAGTGATTTGTTGTATTCTCTTCAATCATCAAGGTGGACACTAAGGATTGGCATTTGCTGGTTTGTGTTTTCCTTTGTATGGTCTTGGTTTGTGTCTGTGTTCTTGTTTGCTTTGTGGATGGCACCACTTCAGGCCTTCTAGTCCTCTGTGCCTTTCAACAAATTTGTCTGCAAAGGGCTGTTTGGTCAACAAGGGAGTGGGGAACCCTTTTGACCATCTATCTGCAACCACCATCTTGGCCAGCATGCGCCCCTGCTTGTTGGAGAGAATTTCCTTATTTCAGGGACAGGATCCTTGGCCTGCACTAGCTGCCAACAAAGTCACCTCTACATATTTTCCTACTTTTATAGGGCCATGGTGCTTTGGATCCATCTTAGAGCTTCCAGTGGACAGCTGCTAAGTCAGCAATAAATGAGGGCTTCTGGAAACTGGTCCACTGGCTAACTGTGTATGAAAATAGGTACAATGCTCAACCCACACTCAGGGGATCTGCCATCATCAGCTGCTGGTCCTGTTGGTGGATTTTCCTCACTAGGTGTGTCTCTAAGCATCTCCTTGTTGACATGTCAACCACTTTATGTGGAGACATTTCTGCATGTGCACATGGACTAGCTTTACTTCATACCAGTTAGTCAGTACAGTGTGAAGCTCTTTGAAATGTGGGTGATATGACAATGGAAAGACCACTTCTGAAGGGAGGAAATAAATGGTAGGATATCTTTGGTTGGGATCACCAGATTGAAGTTTTTCAGTGAGAAAGCATGTGTATGACCTATATAATGTCGCAGTCTTAGCTATGAGAAATTCACTTCTATGGTTTTGCCTAATTTTGTGAAATGTCTCAGGCCAGATACCAGGTATGGCTAATCCAATGTCTGGTGTTTTTCCATCAATATTCCCCTTTGCTGGGGGAACTCAGGTACATTTGCTTCCATTACAGAGCCTTGACACATACCTTAGCATAATGTTTGATCACCTCTCACACTTTCCTAGTACAAGAACTTCATATTTTGAAAGCCCTATTAGTTAGTAGGTTCCACCTGTTTTATTTTTTGATTATGGATTACAACCTCCTGTTTCATATTTGTGACATCAAGACTAGTCACAGTGATCCCACCTCATTTTGGTTTGTGGGATGGGATTCAGGCAACAAGACATGCTCGGAGGGTGTATGTTGGGGGACTGCCTCCAATGACAAATGAGCAGTCCATTGCCACCTTTTTTAGCAAAGTGATGGCTGCTGTTGGAGGCAATACCGCTGGACCAGGTATGAGGTAGAATTCTGTGTTCTGTGATTTACTGGTGGCAAAATCTAATTGATGATTTGGGGTGCTGACATTGGATGTGGATTGCCTTCATAAGGTGATGCGGTTGTCAATGTTTATATAAACCAAGAGAAACGCTTTGCATTTGTGGAGATGCGTACAGTGGAGGAGGCTAGCAATGCTATGGCACTTGATGGCATTATCTACGAGGTGATAGCCATTGTGGTCAGCTTCACACATTTCCACTTCTCATCTGGAACTTCTTCAATGAGGAGACATTTGACCTCATTATTGTTACTTAAAATGCAGGGCATTTCCGTTCGAGTGAGAAGACCCAGTGACTATAACCCTTCAATGGCTGCAACTCTAGGACCAAGTCAACCAAGTAGTCATATGAATCTGGCAGCAGTCGGGCTTGCACCTGGGTAGGTCTCTACATAATGCAGAGTTTTCAAAGCACTTTTGGTTTCAGAGCTAAGGTATCTGAAGACAGGGTTCAACCTTGTTTGTTCAGCTAACAATTCTAACCAGGATTAACAGCTGGGTCACTGTCTATTTGCTCAATGTTTTGATCTGCAGGAGCATTTGTGGTCTGCAGGGCCTCTGGTGGTGCTGATGGACCAGACCGGATTTTTGTGGGGGGTTTGCCCTACTATTTGAGTGAAGAGCAGATTGTGGACCTTCTATCATCATTTGGGTGAGATAGTGACTACAAGCAATCTCTTTATCTGGAGGGCTGTTTTCAGTGGGTTTCCATTGTCATCCAAGTCACAAGGGACTGCTGGCCTGTAAACACCTGGAAGGAAAACAGGCTTCAGAATTTCACTCTTCCCTTGGTTTTGTGTTGAATTGACCTGAGTGACTTCTAGTTTCATCTGTTTATGCAGGCCATTGCGTGCATTTGATTTGGTCAAGGATCGTGACACAGGAAATTCCAAGGGTTATGGCTTTTGCATTTATGAGGTACATATGTTAGTTTCTATATTTTTCTTTTGTTGAGAGCTTTCCAATGTGCCAGTGACCAAATGGCTCCACGTACTTTGTGGGCAATTTATCCATCAAAGCAGCAGTGCTGGTGAGGGGGATGACTAAGCCACACTTTAAGCAAAACCAAGGATTTAAAATTGGTTGACCATGTTTAATGGTCCAAGTTGACCTCAGACAAGGGAAATGACATGGCAATGATGTGGGGGTTGTGCGACAGGACAGGCTATTTTCACTCCTCATCTAATTGACATGGGCCTGATGCAATATAGGGGGACCTTGAGACCCAACAGACCACTTTGCTTTTGGTTCAATTCACTTGACACCTATCCCCAAGTTTGGGCCCAGCCCCTTTGGGATTGACATTAATTTTAGTGGCTCTGTGGTCCTGAGCATATGGTGGACCTAATGTTCCAAATGAACCTTTGGCAGGATCCCTCTGTGATGGACATTGCATGTGCAGCACTCAACGGCTTGAAAATGGGTGATCGAACATTGACTGTGCGTCGTGCTTCTGCAAGGTGAGGACAGCGGCAGACATCTGTTGTGTCAGCTTCCAAATTGTTGATCGATTGCATAATTGCCATTGCTGAACCTGTTTGCTGTCTAAGAGGCATTCCTGTTGTTTGTATAATTGTGGAGCTGCATAGACATGGCATCTTTTTCTGGCATTCAGCTCCACTCCAACATTTATATTTTTCCAGGAACACACAACACACTGCTTGATAAGTTTGCACTAACACATACTCATGGGTTTCAGTGGGCAGCCGAAACCTGATCAGGCCAATGTTCTTGTGCAAGCCCAGCATCAAATTGCTCTGCAGGTGTGTCAATGGCACTGATCAGACAACCCTTGGGTTTTTTGTCCACCCTTTGCCCGCAATATTACTACAGGACTGTTCTGGCAGGGGGAGTTTGGTTATATCCCCTGTGTGAGCTTTAGGCATTTAATTTTTCTATGGAATGTCTAATGTGAAATGCAATTATTTGAGGTCTTAAGGATGCTCATGGTTTTCAGTCTTCTCTTATTGGCTTGGTGAATTGTTGGGTTGGGACATGCAGAGATTTGCTCTTTCAGCAGGTGGAGCAAATGCAATGAGTCTTGGTTCAATGGGGATGGGAGTTCCTGGACTACTTTCAGGAATGGGTGTTGGCATGATGCCAAACATTCTTTCAGGCATGGATGTCATGCCCCGGATGGAGGAGCTAACAAGAGTAGTTTGTCTCTCTCAGGTGTGTTTCTGCAATACAACCATCACTGGCACTTTCTTACTCATAGAAATCAACAGAACTAGAAGTACTTGTGAAAAGTCCATATGTCCTGTCTGTTATGCAGGTTGTCTCTCACGATGAATTGAAGGAGGACAATGAGTATGAAGAAATTGTTGAAGACATGAGGGAAGAGTGCAGCAAATATGGTTAGATTGTTCATACCTTGAGTCCTTTCCATTGCATAGCCAAGGAATTTTCCATCTTTGAGCCATGACTATTCTTGTAGCTCCCCTCTTGGCTGAAGGACTTTGAATAAGGTTTGTTTGCATCATGTTAGTTTGCTGATAGGGTAAAATCCTTTGGGGTTGAACAGGGGTTTTGACTAGCTTGACTATCCCTCGGCCAAATCCAGCTGGTGAAGAAGTTCCGGGCACTGGAATGGTTAAGTACTGAACTCTCTTTGTATGATGGTCTATCTTCTTCAAAAGGACAATATTTTATGAAAGGAGTTGTGTGACTCCATAGGACCAAACTTTAAATGAAAAAGAAGCATTCCCCCTGGTAGAACCCCTGGTAGGACCTCACTTAACAGAGAAGGTGGGTCTCTGGACCAAAGGCACTCATATTTTTCTACTCAGGACTCTTAATTGATGGTAACACGCCAATTAAGAGTCCTGAACTTCATGGATACCTATCAATGGAACAGGCAATAATTGGCTAGTTGCCTTTTTTTTTTCATAAGTCTTGCATGTATACAACATATGTATCAGCAAACTCAAAAGTTTAAAATGGGGTATGGCCAGGTTTTTGTGGAGTATGCAGACTTACAAGGGGCTGTGAAGGCAAAGTCATCATTGCATGGCCGGAAATTTGGTGGCAACACTATAGTTGCTACTTATTATCCAGAAGAGAAATTAATGCATGGTGATTTTGGAGGTTAAGAGGACATTGCACAACCTGTTTACATGTTGGTGGTCTGCTTTGAGAGTGTATGCACACATATTGTGTGTAACTTATTTTGCTGGCCAACGCGATGCAAGGAAGGGGGTGACATGTCTAGAGCTCACAGATTTTCCCAGAAAATAACAGGCTTCAGTAGATGCTCTGAGCACTACATTTTGCTGAGTTTCCCTGAGATCTTATGTCCAGATTATTGACCTAACCATGTAAAATATAAACCATGTAAAAAGAAGTTCATCACATATGCTTAAATAAACCATTAACAACTGTTGATTTTATCCTATGTACATGTCCTATTTGTAATTGTATCCAGTCCAAAGACCTTTAATACATAACCGTATCTGGCCTATTAGGGTTTTGAAGATGTTGGATATGAATTTAGAGTTTAGGACCAGAAACTAGAGTCCATCACATTCTCCTTTCAGCAGTTTTCACTTTGCAACTTTACACTTTTGCACCCAATGATGATGTTCAAAGCTCAAAGTGCACCTGATTTGTAAGCTTGTAGGTTTCATTGAGGTTTTCTGTAAGTCAATTTGTGGGCTTTGCAACTTTGCGCTTCTAAGTTTTGTTGAGCCTCTTTGTCAATTGATCGTGGATACAAGGGTCAAGGTTGTAAGTTTAGGTTTTTGTAACACCGGCTTCAGCTCACCGATCGGTTTTCTATTGTTGTGAACTTGGTGTTTTGAACACATTTGGTATTCAACAATGGCAGAAGCCTTAGCCTTTCACAATGTGCTTTGCAAGCTATGGTGCGCTTCTACAGAAATTTGCATTTTCTTTCAAAACTATATTTTGCTTACATTTCTTGGTTTTGTTGTTTGGCAAACTCTTGTTGTTTGGCAAATTGGGAGGGAAGGTTTTGTGTGTTTGTTGACTATTAATGTGCATGGTTTCTAGATAAACCATGAGGTGTTGAGTTTCTATTGTTGTTCAATGAATTGCAAACAAATGCAAAGTTTGCATTTTGTTCTTGATTTTGTTTGCTACTTAGTGTTCGATGAATTATCAATTGGTTGTTTGGCGCTTAGTGAATTGACGGGTTTTGCTATTCAACAATCTTTTACAACATTGCAACTACTAACAAAAGTAAATTGCAACCTCCAACCTTTTTTTGTTTTGTTTTCGGGTTCAAGGTTTTTTTGTTTTAGTTTGTGTGTGTGTGTTTTTATGTTTAAGTTGCAATGGTTGAAGAGGAGTGTTATTTTGTTGAAAGTATGGAGGGAATTAATGAAGATACTCCATCAATTGCCCTTTTTCATATGTCGTCTTCCCTTGTTCATATGTCGTTTTCATCATTCTCAAATGTTGAAATGTGCCAACTCCTAACATGTCAAATGTTGATGTTTCACAACTTGATGTTGTAAAAGCACAAGTTGTGACTTGGAAACTTCACAGTTGTATGTTTATATGTTGGGGATCTTTTGTTGTCTATGATGGCCTTCCTATGGATCTTGTGAAATCACAAGTGTTGCAATGCATAAGTTGTAGATCTAAACAAACATCTAATGATGTTTTGGCTCAAAGATCTATTCTCTGAAAGGGTGTAATTAAATACAACAAAATTAATGGTATAACTCCCATCATTGCTCATGTGCAAACTGCACATTTGAAGTTGTTTGTTGAAAAGAAATAACAACTCAATGAAAAGGTGGTAAAACCTACTATTCATGGTTAACAACCGAGGAAAAAAAGGACAAGTCCATTTGCGCATGCAATTAATGCATTTTTTGATGCCACAAACCCCTACCAAAAAAATGATGAATAATAGCACCAATTTCTAGAGGATTTGGTGTTTTATATTTGGAAAAGTTATAAACCTTTGTCTGTTCATGAGATAATGTTTGGCTCTAAAGGTTAGTTTTACACCAATGCCCTCATGTTCTATTTCCTTTTTCAATCTTCTCTTATGGAAAAAATATTGCATGCCATGGTCAAAAGACCATGGACCATCATGTTTTGTCAAAGTTTGCATCAACAACAATAATGTCTATTCATTTTGATATGTGGATATCTTGCGACAATGTTAATATTTTTGCTCAAATTATCAATTTCTTTAGTGACACATAGATGCCCATGCATGTTATTGTGTGGTTGTTTGAAGTGGATAAGACAATTGGGCAATTCATGGTTTGTACATCTTTAGTTTTTGTTGGACATATTTGGTCTATTGCACTAGGTAATTGCATTTGTAAAGGATGAAGGCACTAATATGATAATTATGGTAACAAATTTGCATTACATCATTCGTGTGAACCTCTGAAAATTCTTAGGGTTTATGAGGGCACATGCTTTAAGCATGTGATGTCTAAAGCATGTTAGTATGTTACAAATGATGACAAAGTCTTTGTTGGGTTAAGAAATGTCAATGTGAAAAAAATTCAAAATAATTTATCAAAAACCATTATGTGAACCAAAAAGTATAAGAAAGAAAAGCAAAAATGGGAGCAAGTTTGTTTTAAAAGTGAGATGTGACATTAAAAACTTAAGACTCCCATGAAGACCAAATTTGCTAACAAGGTCATTATGTTTGAAGCATTATTGAGTTTAATAATGTTTTTTTTTTTGTTACGAGAGGCAAAAATTTGTCGTTTTACAATAAAAAATACCTAAAGCCTGAGTGTGGGCTATCACTGAGGCAATCACATGTATTTTGAATCCTATTGTATTGGCATATGTGATGAATCGATCTAGGGACCACTAGTTGTTGTTAGATGCATTAATAATAACTATTACCTTTATTATGGAAATGGAAGTTATGAAATTATAAATTTCAAATGGGACTGAAATATTTGATCTTTTTGAAGTTGAAATCCTCCTTCT
>Ga0209611_10014276_pt1 | contig 10661 bp, 4 predicted proteins | sample S1TSphgellanicum_3_FD_187693 | JGI IMG/M metagenome (GOLD analysis project Ga0209611, IMG submission 187693) | Host-associated microbial communities from peat moss isolated from Minnesota, USA - S1T2_Fc - Sphagnum magellanicum MG (SPAdes) (version 2) | ecosystem: Host-associated > Plants > Peat... | reverse complement strand
CCTTCCCATCAACCTACCTACCTATGTACTTACGCACTAAATCTACACCAAGCCAACAACGATGAAGGTCGATGAAGGTATTACAATATACTAAGTACGTTGCTTTGTTCTCCTTCCTACCTATCTCCCTAATAGACCTTGTAACTCTATGATTGTCAAAAACAACGTTGCAATGACTCAACTAAAGGTATTACAATTAAACTAATAATTTTTTATGTAGCCCTATAAAACTCAACAATTAATTCCCATATAAAAGTAATGCAAATGAACTTGATATCTTTACTCAAGCCACATCAATCCACTGATGTAACCATTCTTGCAATACCCTCATTGAATTTCCTCACAATTATTAGATTTCAAACTTGTGCCATACCTTTAACACATCTTGCAAAAAACATATGGAAATGAATTAATTGTCGCACTGCCCTCATAAGGGTAATGCACACACACTAGATGATTTTTTTGAAATGCAATATTCTTAAGACAAAAGGAAAATATCATATTGCACTTGATTTATTTTTTTTAATACCCTTATTTAACTAATGCATGAACACAACAAATTTATTATAATGCAATACTTTCAATCCAATTAAACTAATTTCACCTCATCTAATTCAATAATGTAATACCCCAAGGACACATTGGAAATAACATATCCAACTTAATGCCCATATACATTATCCTCATCAAGGTAATACAAATGCACTGGATCATTTTATTGTTTTGCAAAACCCAAGTAGGTTTAGTTGTAACTATTTTATCTCATTTGTTTCATTTGTGCAATATCCTATGGACATATTGACAATATAATATCCAACCCAATTCACACATGCATGACCCTCATCAAAATGATGCAAATGCACTAGATTATTTTGTTCTTATGCAATACTCATGCCCAATATAATATATTTCACCTCATTTAATTCAAAAATGCAATTATTAGATTATTTTGGTCTTATGCAATACCTTCACGCCTAGGTTATATTTCATATCATATAATTGAACAATACAATAACCTTATGAACACATTGACAATATCATATCCAACCATATTTGCATTTACATTACCCTCATGAGGATAGTGCATATCCTCTAGATCATTTTGGTGTTTTGTGATGCCTTTAGCCAATTGAAATTATTTTATTTTATCTAATTAAAAAATGCAATACCTTAAAAACATATTGGAAATGACTTTTGTTGACCCTATATGCAATACCTTAATATGGGTATTAATCAATATGTAATTTATGGCCTCACATAATACTAAAGTAAAAAAAAATAGTTCAATTGTAATACCCTTATTTGGTTTATCCTATTCCTATTGAGGTTATGCAATACCATCATGGGTGTATTAAAGTTAAGTTTAGTGGTTAGGGTATTGCATGGACCAAAAAACGATCAAAACCAATGCAATACCGTTATGGGTGTATTAAATTTAAGGATAGGGTTGATGGAATATGTTTTGTTTTGTCTTGAGGATATTGCATAGCAAAAATGTAAAGGTAATACCCTCATCATGCATGTATAAACTATTTCAAAATTATAAATATGAAATAGGGGATTGTTTTTACGATGAGGGTATTGCACAAAATCATGTTTTTAAGCTTTAATGGAAACTTCCACAAACGTTTGGATTACAATTGCAATACCTTCATGTATTAACAATACATCTAAACGATTTTTTGTTTAATGCAAGATGCACATACATTATATATGGATGTTAATAACCTTGTTTTTGTACAAATAAAATTCAAACTTCTTACAAGTAAATATATGTATATAAGTTCATTTCCAATGCCAATGGGCTATATCCATGGAGGCTAAACTAATCTACAACAATGTGGCATGGAAAATTCATGAATGCCATACGCATGACACAAAATGTGTATTTGTCCAAAAATGGAATGTCAAGCTAGTTGCTCTCACCTTCATTCTCACTATAACTCTCATTGATAGATTATAATGGTAATTCATTTAAACTATGATAATGTGCCATTGTAATTTGTGTAAATTTGACATAAAGTCAAGTGTATAATTGTCAATTTGCCAAAATTATTTTCATCGAATTAATTATTAAGGCCTTTTGGGTGGTACTTCAAATCCAAAAGTGGATATACACACAAACCAATGAATATAATTTGGAAAACACATGTTTGAAGCATAATGAAAATTTGAAGTGAAAATTGAATGTGGTGGAACTTACTGGCCATGAATCATCTCCAATTCATGGTAATTCACAAGTCAAATGATCTCATTTTCATGGTCCTTTTGGATGAAGATCTTGTCCAATTTTGGCTATCCCAAACATCTTTAAAACCCTTTGCATAAAAGAGCTTGTTAACTCAAATTAAACCAGCAAAATTATCATCCTTCTTTAATTTGGCCATTACATGGGGAGGATGTTTAATAAAATGAACAACTTGGAAGAAACGACTCTTACCAATGTGGGAATTGGCGTTAATTTTATTTGTAATCCATCATTTCACAAGTAATCCTACTTGCATGTGGCATGGGTCTTTGTTTGAGCAATTGCCCAACACACAAAGGATAGGTTTATCTTTTCCCACACACACACAAAATAGAAAAAATAATAATAATTAAAATTAAAAACCCCCAAAAAAATGTTGAGAAAACCAAAATAAGATAAAGAAAAAAACCAACAAGAATAAACAGAAATAAATTAGATTTTCAAAATTTATAGAAAAAAAATAATAATAACATCAAAAACAAGAGAAACAACAAAAATTGAAAAAAAAAGAAAAAGAAACCCAGAAAAACATAAATTAAAAAACCCCCCCAAAAAATTTCAAAATCATTTTTAAAAATAGGAAAGCCAAAACAAGAAAAAAAAATTTAAAACACAAAATGAAAACTAGAAAATAAAACAAGGAATATAAAACTAAAATTTCAAGAAGTTAAAAAATAAAATAAAATAAAATAAAATACATGAAAAAAAATGAGGAAAAATCCAAAAAAACGAAATTTTAAAACTCCAAAAAAAAAATGAAGAAAACCAACAAAAAAAAAGAAAGAAGCAAGACATAAATAATTTTTTTAATTATAGAAAATGAAAAGGAAAAATAAAAGTAAAAATATAAAACTAAGTTTTTAAAGAAGTATAGAAAGGAAAAAATAAGAAATAAAAATAAGAGAAAAATAAAAACAGGGGGGAAACAATTCAAGAAAAAACCAAGGAAATATAAATTTTAAAACCCCGCAAAAACCAATCTTAACAAAACCAGCAAAAAAATCGAAAAAAAATAGAAATAAAAAATAAACAAGATCAAGATAAAAAAATTAAAAGGTACAAAAGTTTTTACATATATATAAAACCAAAATTTTAAGAATTACTGAAAATAAAATATATAAATCAAGGGGAAAAAGAAAAAAAGAAAAAAACATTCAAAAATTTTGAAATGCCAAAAAAATGGTATTAAAACAAACAACAAAAAAACATGAAAGCAAAAATTGAAAGCAAAAAAGAAATAAGATAAACAAATAGAAAATCCTGATGAAGGCACCAAACCTTTCCTGCAATCGAAAGTTCATGGCAATGGCAACAAACCTCTACTACCATTGTTGGTTTGTAAGGGCTAGACTACAAGAAACTAACCCCTTCCAATTGTTTCTCATGTTGTTTTTCCTTTTTGTCTTTCTCTTCCCTTTTTTGTTACTCTTGTTCTCCTCTTCAACTTCGTCTCTTTCCTCCCTTTTTTGTTGTTGTTCTTCTCCTATTCCACAACTCCACACACACACAAAAACAAAACCAATAAAGAAAAAGACAACAAAAACATCAAATAAAAATCACAAAAACCTCAAATAAAGCCACACAAAATAATAAATAGAAAGAAGAAACAAAGAAAGAAAAATGAAGAGGTCCCAAATAAAAAAGAATAAATCATGAAGGGGAAAAGGAAAGGGAAAGAGGAAGGAAGGGAAAAGGAGGAGGTGGAGGAAAAGAAAAAACTGACTGGTGAAGGTCAGGGTGTGTGAGAAAAACAAATGAACCTAAAAACTTATCCTAGGGTTGGGTTGAGTTCCATCCCATCCAAAAAATCCCAAAATGGGATTTTTTAGATGGTGCAATAGTGGGTGCCACATCATTCAAGCCCATTTTGAGAACAATTAGTTTGGAAAAACATTTGGACGGATTGTTAAAAATACCCATATGTGTTTAATTGTTCTTGTTTCATAATGACCTTCCTAAAAATGGGAAAATTACCTTATTACCTTGGCAAATTCAACACTAGTTATACATTATTTTTAGAAATGTTGAAACCTTTGCAAAAAATTTTGAATAAAAAATATTTGTGAAAGAAAATATTAAATCTTATCGAAATGAAAATTTCAAAATTAATTAATTATTTGACAAACATGTGTCAAAATTGCCAATATTTTGTGGTAAAACGTAATAACTAAATGGAATTACAAATCAAATTGCCCACCAATGTGAATCATGACTATTATAATGTCACCTTGGCTAATTCCTTGATCCCTATGTCTATTCACTTATTTCCATTGTTTCATGTTTCATGTGTTGATTTGTGTTCCACTCAATACATCAAGTATGCTTAATATCACTAACTTACATGGGTAGTAGTAAAATAGATGTGTTTTATTTAACTTTTGTTTTTAACATTTGTCATTTTTTCATTTCTTTCCCTTTATTGGTCTACTTTTTTTCGGTTTTTTCTCAAGTTTTCACCACCACCACTTCTTCATCCCCATGACATGAGATTGAAATTATTTTGTTCTATTATATGTTTATAACATTGCATTTGCATGAAACCCTACTAAACAAATTTAAAAACAAACACCCATTGAAAGGGGAAAGGGGGGGTACACAAAGAGAGGATCAGTGTCCTACAAAGAAATAACACCTAAAAAGTGCAATGTAGCAACAAGAGCCACAAAAGATAAAAATGAGCACCTTTCAAAATAACAAACCTTCATTGTCACATTAAACATATCCAACAAGGAGATGGATAGGAACCTTGAAAGAACACCCAACCTAAAAGAGGTATCTCTAGCAACTATTATTCATTTTGAAATGATAGTAACTTGAATTTTCTATAATGCCATTGTTCATTTTGATATAACTAGTGTGGCATGTGCCATTGGCCCAAGTGTAAACTCGTTATAATGTCGGGTGGACATAACATATCACATTTTTTGCAAGGTATATTTATATCCCATTGCAAAAGCCTTCCAACAACACCAAAGGCACATCACAATTCCTTCTACTTGAATTCAAGTGTTACCACGTCCTTAACTGAATTTTCCTTCCAAAACTTGGTTTTTAAAATTTTATTTGAACTCTTAGTGACAAAAATCATTTAAAAATCAATATCTCTCACATTCTAAATCCAAATCTTACCAAATAAAATCCTACTCATCAAGATCTTTCCAACAAGACCAAAGGCACATTCCAATTCCTCTAAAATATTTAATTATGATTTAATTTAGTTTTTAGTGAAAAAATCATTCAATATTCAAAAACTTTTGCACCACAATTTCAACCTTCATGGAACCAAGCCCATGCACCCCTCCTTGTCAAGAGTTTTTTAAAGACACCAAGAACACGATCTAAAGCATTTTGGTTCGGTGGATCTCATAACTTCAAAACAAAACAAAACAAATTACCTTCCTTCATAGATAGATAATAACTTTAACTTTTTATAAAGACATTGACACATTATACTTATAAAAATGAACGCAAAACCAACAAAGGAAGGTTTATAAAGCCCTTGGTTGACAATGCTTCATTAGTACATCAATTAATAAAATAATTCAACTTGACAATATAACCCTTATCTTATTTTTCCACCCCAACTTTTGCACTCCAAATACTCACCCCCACTAAATTGATTCAATAGTCCTAACGAATAGAAATCCCTTGATTACAAATAACATGATCATGTTTTCCCAAAAAGCTTTATGTGTTTATTTTTTAAGGTGTTTATAAAGGGAAAAAAACCTTGAAGTGGCACATGGGTTCATATGTGGCTTTTAGTGGTTAGTTTTCAAACAAATGGACTTTTAGTAATTCAACTAATAGCATTTGCTTCTTTTGCATATTTTTTGTATAAGGCCTTGTCATTCGCTTCAATGTGTTTTTTCTTAGTTATTATGCCATTTGATTTGTGATAAGCAATGAAAGTCTTGTGACAACTAGTGCGAAAAACCATAATTCCTCAACCAACCATCTCAATATGGCATATAATGTAATGCATGGTTTGGTTATGCTCAAAGTTAATAGGTTGGTTACTTTTCACCTTTGAAAATGCCCATGTTGAATTTGAGTTGTGTGGTTTCCACAAAATGGTTTGTTTCCTTAAATTTTCCATGTGCAACTTTGAAATGCATACACCATCACCAGCACCAACCAAAGAAAAATCTTGTTCCCCACCTTCACCATGACCTATTGCAAATTGTCATCAAATTTGTTATTATTAAAACATCTTGCAAGTTTTTGTGAAGGACCAATGTTATTAAATTGTATTTCTTACAACATGTTGATAAGCCATTTTAAACCAATATCGTAGTACACAAATGGTTTCAACATAAAGTAATTTTTTTTTTATTTTGTTAATTTTTTTAAAAAAAATTTACTACTTGCGCCAAGATTTTAATAATTATAATAAAATCACATTCTAGAGTATTTTGATTGTCAAGTTCGAACTTTAAATTTGCAACTTTTAGGATTGAAGAATGTGACAATCTAAACACATTTAAATGGTCTTACAAAAACAACAAAATAATGTTTATTAGTTTATATAAACATCACTTTCAAAAAAATTCAAAATATCAAAACAACCTATGAAAGTTAAAATTTGAAAATTAATTAATTATTTGATAGTTTGTTGCTAAATCCATCGTGTACTATGGTATAATACATTTTTTTGAAAAAATGGGTGAAAATATTTTATGAAAGGAAATGGCCAAGGTGAAAAAGCTTTATATAGTTTGACTTTGAGTTCAATGTTAAAAGCAAGAGGTGAGAAGTCAGCTCGTAAAATTGAAAGGTGAGAATTTGATTTCAAATGTGAAAGGTGAAAGGTGATAAGGGGAAATGCCACAACACAAATTGAATCTTTAACCTATCGTTGAAGGCGATAGGTGGGGCCATTTGAATTAATTGTGCACTATGCATTAGAAGCAAAAAATAAATAAATAAATTCATAGAGAAAAAAACCTCATTGTAAACCCTACACATTCTCAACTAAAAATCTTGTAATCATTTGAATGTTATTTTTTAAAACACACGGATGCACTAAACACAAATAGACTTTAATGCAAGTAAGGATACATCAATACAAATATGGAATGGACAAGCAATCAATGTTTACTTTTGTCAATTAACAATCTCCCACATTTATTTGCACCACAAGAATATCGAAAATTGTAATCAAAGCTCTTTTTCATCATTGAAAACTTACTTGATTCAATAACAAAATAGGTGGTAATGATATGGGATGATCACAAAGTTTGTTTTCACATTCATTATCACTAATTCTAATAAAACAAAATGACATCAACAACCAAATATGGAAGTTCAAATCACAATCAAACAATATGAACATAAACAATGGAAAGTGTAAGTTGCCAAACTTTTTGCAAAACCCTAAACCTTATTTAAAACGGCATGAAAATGGGTTTTTGAGTTATAACCTTGATGGTTTTATGCATGGGGTTAGGTTTAACCTTTGTTTTGGGTCAATTTTGTGTTGTTCAACTTGTAACCGAATTTCAATTGCATGGTGTTAAACTATGACCATCATGTTTAGATATTGTTGCACAAGGCCAATTCATAGTCGAAGTTGCAACCAAATTCAATCGTAAGCCAAACCATGAGCCTTATCCAACCCTTGTCACACAAAGGTGGTCAATACTGATGTTTTTATATTCATTTTTATGTGTAACCATAAATATAAAAAATTGATGAAATCTTGTACTTCATGTTTGTTTCACAACAAAATTTGGTTAAATCTTTCTAGTTAAAATCCCCATTTTTCCTACAACCTCTTAGGGATAATCACCATTTAAACAACATTTAAAAATTCCAAATAAATTTTTGTTGTTTAATAAACATTTTTTCTTGTCCATGATTATTTTTTATTTGATTAGAAAATTCACAAAAAAATGGAAAAAATTCCAAGTAAATTTTGTTGAGTTTTTGGAGGGGAAATTACCAAATTACTTATATGAAAAATTTGAAAAAAAAAATTTGGTCCAAGCTTTGTTGGTCACAAGTTGGAAAGGTTACAAATTATGGGTGTGTTAGTCTAGCTTGTAATCAAACCTATCTAACTTATAATTGAAATTTGCAACTATGCCAATTGCCTATAAGGAGAGAAGGGAGGAGGGATGAAAACGTGGGACTTGATAAAAGCATCATTTTCACTCATTATCCACACTTTCTTCTTCATCACATGAAGACTATGATTATGTAAGTAATTATTGCCTTACACTTGGAAGAAAGTGTTCAGTTCTTGAAGGTTGGTGATGATCATTTTTTATTTAAAAAAAAGGTTTGCTATAGATTTCACTACTAAGAATGTAAGTTTAATTCATTAGGAATTTCACTAACCATTTCGATGAAATCATCATTAATTCCTTAGACTAAAACTATCATGAATTTACCATTTTTTTATTGATTAACAATCGGTTGGTACAAAACATAATGAATTCATCAAAGGTTAATCATTTTATTTTTTTTAATGTGGCATTAATTTATTTTTTTAAATTAATTTCTATGAAAGTATTATGTATTTTATTAAAATATTAAAACATGGTTTGTATACATTGAATGTATGCTCTATATAACAATGCATAGAAAATTATGAGACCTTACTAATAATGATGACCCATACTAATACACATTTTACACTTTTATTTGATCATGTGCCTTGTTTTTATGTGTTTTGTACATATGTGTCAATTGTACATCACATTTTGGCTTGATGTTTCAACATTGTTTCAACATCACACATTATTTAAGGGTGCAGTTACAATAACACATACCATAGCAAGTGTAATGCTTGTTTGATTTTTTCATGTTTTAAAGTTGTAATTTAATTTGAGGTTGAAAGTATAAGATTTGCTTATATAACTATATTTTTAATATATCATGTGAACATGTGAATTAATTTGAAATTAATCCAATGAATAAAAAATCAACAAAAACACTTATTAAACACTATAACACTTGATTTTAAGTAGTAAAAAGACTTGTAAACAGATTCCAATTTTTTTGAAAATGACATATTTTGCCAATTTTTTAACATGAACTTTAATGAAATAGTATGAAGATTTTTTTAAAATAAAAAATAAAGATGTTTTCGAAGATTTTTCAAGAATATTCCAATAATATTTAAGGAATATTCCAGGAATATTCTAGAAATATTTCCCCAAAAGCAATCACAAAAATAATCGAAAGGTAGGTGGGTGTGGCTCGTGTTATCCCATTTGCACCTTTAACACATGCTTGTAACGTATTATTAGTTGACCCAAACAAATAACTATTTATTTTAATTTTATGGATTAAAAAATAATAATAAAACATTTTATGCCACAATGGCATTTATATTGATCAACAAACGTGTCGTCCATTTTCAATTATTATCTTAGATTAAAAAATTTACAACATTTTCAACTTGAAAAGTATGATGAAATATTGTTACCGTTACTGTGATTGAATGAATGAATGTGTCAATTTAATGAGTCTTGTAAAAACATCAACACACCTAAATATAACATCAAGAGCAAGATTCTTCCAATGTTTTTTTTTCTGTTCCTTTAAATGCAACCTTAATTTTAACTATAAAGGCTATTCCTACATGTGTATACCCTATGTTTTTTTTAAGGCCATCAACATAACTACCAAGTGAACGTGGTAGATACCAACTATAGTGGTTCATTTTTTGCATCCTTATGACCTTTTGTAGAATTTATTTTATTCAAATGCCACAAATGCATTGTAAAATCATCAATTTGACCAAAATATTTATGGATTACAATTACCAACTTCGATATAAATTTTTTATTGAGGGGTCATATTCAATAAACATACATTAATCATATAATAATAGACATTTAAAGTGGACATATGGATTATAATATGGGTTCTACATTAATATTCAAATTCATTTTTTGTTACTATTTCATTACAATATTTTGTATAAGGATTCAACATATGATACATGATGGAAAAAAAAATATGGATTGAAAAAAATTAACACAAAAATTTTAACCAACAAATAACTATGGAATTTTAAATAACTAGATTTGGACTTAATTTTCAAAAGTTTCAATCTTGGTCTTTTTTTATTGGATTGATATTTTTCCCCCCCTAACATGTATGGTAAAGAGTAATCTAAATGGGCAACCTTTCACATGGATTTTATTAATTGATTAATCACCACATAGGGCCCACACAACATTGGTTTTTAATGTATTTTTTCCATTCTATGTTAAAGTATGGATTTTATATGGACTCTTGTGAGCTCTACCGACATGGCCATGGCTAGTAGTCTCAATATTTAAAAATTGGGTTAGGAATATGTGAGTGTGGTGAAGTTATTAGGGGGGTTTAACAACTTTGTGTTAGAATAGGGGTTGATGAGTGTGCACAAGGTGTGAGGGGGGGGGTTTAGTTGTCT
>Ga0209611_10014274_pt1 | contig 10661 bp, 7 predicted proteins | sample S1TSphgellanicum_3_FD_187693 | JGI IMG/M metagenome (GOLD analysis project Ga0209611, IMG submission 187693) | Host-associated microbial communities from peat moss isolated from Minnesota, USA - S1T2_Fc - Sphagnum magellanicum MG (SPAdes) (version 2) | ecosystem: Host-associated > Plants > Peat... | reverse complement strand
CCCTTCGGACCTACCCACCTATATATTTAAATTAAAAGTAGACTTTTCCCCCATCTACCTACTCACCTATAAATTTAAAATGTGTCATTCTCATCTCCATTCGCCTTCCTACCTACCAACATTTTAAGTATGTACCTGCCAAACCCCACCTACATGGCTACACCTACCTATGTGGTTGCCACTCTGATAGACCCCCAACAGTCGACAATGATGAGGAAAGAATAAAATGAAGGTATTGCATGGAGCTTGCTATTATTCACTTAAACAAATAAATAAGGGGATGATTAAAGTATTTGACACACCTTATATAAGGGTATTATAAGTTATGTTTAAAAAGTGTTTTCCATGGGGGTATTGCAAACCAAGTGGATAATCAAAGCAATACAGATCTCTAATTCAATTTAGACACATTTAATGTATGTTGTACTTAGGTTCATAAAACAAAATATTCAATGAACGTGTAATACCCCATTTTGAGTAACCCTGAAATAATTTGGGCTCCATATCATATCTTTTGAAACTTGAAGAGGTATTGTATAGCCCTAATAAACCGTAGAAGGAACGCAATACCCTCATTGGGCGACATTGTAACACCATGGGTTGAACTATTTTGGTCCAAGCTATTAAAAGGGTATTGCTCATGCCCAAAAAGACTCATTAAACATGCAATACTCTTCTTAGGGTATCCTAGAAATACATTGGGTTTCATAACATATATTTTGACACGTGGAGGGGTATTGTGTAACCTTATCAAAACTAACAAGCAAACCAATACCTTCATTAGTTGTATTTTACAATTAAACACCATGGGTCTACATTATTAGAAGGGTATTATTCATGGCCAAAATTATTCAATACATCTATAATACCCTTCACAGGGTATCCCGGAAATATATTGGGTTCCATAACATATATTTTGAAACCTGGAGTGGTATTTCATAGCTCTACCAAAACCTATAAGTAAAGCAATACCTTGCTTAGGGTATTTAATAAACACCATGGGCTAAATTACTTTGGTCTAGACTTTCAAATGGTATTATTAATGGTTAGGAATTTAATGCACATGCAATACCCCTTGTAGGGTATCTTCGAAATCCTTTGGGTTTTATAAAACATCTTTTGAAACTTGGAGGAATATTATGTTACCATACCAAAATGTAAAAGGAAAACAATACTCGCATCATATTGCAATAATATCCTAAACCATGAAACAAAAGGACATTTATAATATATAAAAAATTTCATGTTCACTATATCGAGCCCTACATATCAATTTAAGTAAATGAAGGTATTGCAAAATACATTGATGGTAAAAGGTCATTTGAACAATGTTATGGAGTTTAAATGCAATATTTATATCATATTGTGATAATCCATTAATCATGAAACATATGAATATTTTTTAAATATTTGATTCCCACTAATGCATCATGAAATTCATGTTTTCAAAATTATTTGTTCACCTTTCAATATGATTTAACATATATAAAAATGAATTTAAAGTGAAATTGGTCACATTGATGGTATAGGGGTTTAAGGTTTAATGTAAAATTTATTGTTAATGTTAGAAATTCATAATTTGTCAAAATCAAAAAATTAAAATTCATGCTTAACATTTTTTCAATGATGTACATTTTAAATATTTTCCTTTTTAAAGTTGTAACTCATTTCGAAAAATAAAAAACATAAAATATATAATTTAATAAGATTATAATGTCTATTTTAAAAAAATAAATAACATGATTTTTACTTTTTTTAATGGTTCACATAATAATAATAAATTATCTTTCCCATATATTAATCCTATGTATGCTTGAAAATTTATTTTAATTTTTTGACATATAATAAATAATTTCTAGGCTAAATTAATTATATAGTAAGTCAATAATATTTTATATTTCATAAATATATAACATAATTCCTTATGTAATTTTTTTAATGATGTATAATATTAGCTTAAATATTGATTTAAATATATTTTTATTTGTAACATATCAAGTAACACATTATATATAATTAATTATATTATGGAATTATATTGTTGATTCATTTTAATACATATAATATTTTCATACTTATTTTAAATAAGATGAGAATTGATTATATATATATATATAAATTTTAAATATATATATAAACCCATGGTTATGTATAATGCAATTTTTTTTATGATAATTAAAAAATTCTAAAAAATAAGGTTATTAACATTGTCAATTTGATGGGTAGAAAAGATCCAGTAGACTCAAGAGTAAGCAATCTTTGTTATAACGGTTGATCTCGTTTGATAAAATTTATAGTTTGTGTGCTACACCCACTGATTTGACTTGTCATGATACTTCTTTTTGAAATTATTTGCAAATGGATACCCATCTTTTTTTTGCTCAAGAAACTTCTTTTCAAGTTTTATGCAAATGGTTCCCATATATCCTATTTGTTCAAAAATTATTTTTCTCAAATTTTCTACAAATTGGTACCCATGTATTTTTTTCTCAAGATCTTTGTGAAACTACAAGTTGTTGATTCAACTCATGAATAAATCAAATTCCTTCAAAATTCCATAAAATCAATCCAAGTTTGAAGCTCCATCAATAATTCATCTTTCCAAACAAATCCATTACCAACTGACCCAACTGATTCAAATCAACTAAGTTTAAAGTTCTAATTTAAAATCAACCGTGCCTTGGAAACTTCATGGAAGTACTTGAGTAATCATGCGTGATGGTGTTGTGTTAAATTGTATTTATGTGTTTTGCTCATTTTGCTTATGGTGGATTGCTTGTAAGGTATAATAAGAATGGGAGTACCAATAGTGTGAAGGTGATGAGTCATGTTGACATGTTATTGTGGGCCATGGATCATCCACCACCCATAAAGATGTATGTGATATTGACCTTATAGGATGGTGTATTCAAGGATGTGGTACATTAGCTACACACCTAAAAGTATGACATCTTGGTGGCTAACATTTTTCCTACATTTTTTTTCTTCAGTTTGTTTTTAGAACACTCACAATAGCAACAACAATAGCTCAAATGTTTTGCAACAATAATAATGCTTGAAATTTAAATTATATATATATATATTTCCTTACTACACCTTCCTTGAAAAATGTAGCAGCATCATTGTCAAATGAAAAAGAAGAAGAATAGTGCAAGAAGAAGCCTAACAAAAAAAATCAACTAATTTCCATAGTGTTCCAAAGTTTCCTCCTCTTTCTACAACAATAGTTCAAATTCCCAAGCCGCTAAAAGATCATTGTCAATAGAAAATGGTGAAGACCCACCCACCCACACACATTTTTTAGTCTTCCACTCCATTTTGAGAGCGCCCATCATCTTTCCTTAGGTTTTTTGCATTCCTTAAGGTTTTTGAATTTTGATTGTTTGAATCATTTCAAGCATGCATGCAGCACAAAGTTTGTTTCAAGTGACTAGCTAACCCATAAATCCCTCTAAAAAATTTCTTGGGAAAAACTTGTCCTCGTCATCAATCATGGAGGGAATCAACCATTTGAGGTAAAACAATGACAATATATGATGACAAAATTATGGATGTTGTTGTGATAGGGGTTTCATTTGCCTAATCAATTGGCTCAAAATTAGGATATTATCACACCATATCCCTTGTAAATTTTGCAACAACAAAATTAAGGTAACAACTTCATCAATGGCCACGATTATAGTTTTTAGTTATAGCTCAACTTTTAGTTCTAGTTCTCAAAAATATTGTGATTTTTTAATCTATTATTTGGGAGCATGAATATTAGATGACTAGCAGAAAGGCACATTGAATATTTGTTAAAATGAACATTTTTCACACCATACAGATGCATGTGTAAACATAAGACAAATTGCTAGCTACAACAAAAGCCCATAGCTAAGGTTGTCCGATTGACTAAATTGTCAACACTAACCAAACTAAATAACCTAGCCTAACATAAGTAATAGGCTAGTAGGCTAATTGTTACATAACCTAACCATATATATATATATAGTAATATTATAAAATTATTATTATATATCTGATTATTTATTCAAAATAAGATTTAAAAATTAAAAATATATATTAAATGTAATCTTAATATATAAACCCATTGGTATGTATTGTGTAACTTGGTTATGATGCTTTTAATTTTCAAAAGAAATAAAAAATTTCCCAAAGATGTAAATTATGTTTGTGTTTCATTTATTTTTGTTTGAATATTTGGCTTCAATAATGACCCAATTTTCTCCTTTTTTAGAACAAACAAAAATTGTTTAACAAGAACCCTAAATTCCTTCAATTAGGGTTTAGGGATTAGGAATAAAAATTTTAATTGAATTTAAAAATATAAGTATCTAATATTATGTATGTTTGGTCAATGTAATTTTTTAACTATATGTAAATTTTAATTTAAAATATACGATATAATGATATATTGAATTAATTAATGTGTGGGTTTATTAGATTTTTTACATTCTCAAATATATAATATCTTAATTAAAAAATTATGTTAGAAATTTTAAGTAAACATTAAATATAATTGAAAAATATTCTCAAACTCATAAATGATAATAATTGTTCAATGGACCAATGCAAAATTGTTGGTATATGTACATGAAGGTATTGCAATATTGACCACATTGATGGTATAAGGTCACTTCAATAAAATTTTGATGTGTAATTGCAATACTTTCATTTTAGTGATAGTTTCATTATTTTTTACCATCAATGTGACTAATTTGACAGTACCCTTATTTATACCATGGTTTAGGATATTATCACAATATGGTGTGGCTATTATTTTGCATCTAGGTTTTGGTAAGGCTATGCAATACCCCTACAAGTTTCAAGGTGGATGCAAATATCCCAAGATGATGTAGGTATTGCATTTAAATTCCATAACTTGTTCAAATGGACCTTCTAGCATTAATGTGAATTTTTTTGCAATACCTTCATTTCCTTGAATCAATATGTCTGGCATCATATAATGAGCATGGAATAAGTATTTTTAAAAACATTATTTTGTTTCATGGTTTACATATTATCACAAAATGATGTAGGGATTGATTGCCTTTTAGGTTTTGCTAGGGCTATGCAATACTTTTCCAAATTCCAAAAGATATGTTATGGAACTCAAAGGTTTTATTGGATACCCTGAGAGGGGTAGTGCATGTGAATTGAACAATTTTGGGCATGAACAATACCCCTTCAATAACCCAAACCAAAATAATTGAGCCCATGGTGTTTGTAAATTACCCCAAATAGGGTATTGTTTTCCTTCTAGTTTTTGGTATGGCTATGTGATACCTTTTTAGGTTTCAATATATATGTGATGGAGCCCAAACAATTTCTAATATACCTTGAAAGAGGTATTGCACATGCATTGTGTAATTCTAGGCATAAGCAATACCCCTCCAATAGCCTAGACCAAAATAATTCAATCCATAGTGTTTACAAATTACCCTCATCAAGGTATTGCATTCCTTCTAAGTTTTGTTTAGGGAATGTAATACCCATCCAAGATTCTTTAAATATGTCATGGAGTTAAAAGAATTATAATATACTTTAATAGGGGTATTGCATGTGCATTAAGTAATTATGGGCACAAACAATACCCCTTTAATAACATGGACCAAAATAATTCAATTCATGGTGTTTACAAAATACTTTCATGAGGGTATTGCTTTCCTTCTAGGTTTGAACTTAGTTTTTTTGGGGTAAAGAAAGGTTTTTTGGTTTGAGTGCAAGATTAAAATTAATTTTTTGATAATTTCATCAAACATGCATATAAGAATATGTGAGAATTTATTTATAACTATTAACACAAGATGTAAAATGAAAATAAAATGCCTTAAATAAAAAAACATGAGTGACATGTGTTACAAAAATGTGCAAAAATGACCAAGTCCAAAACAACCCCACCCTAAAATGGGGAACATGTCATAATGGTAAATATGTGGTTGTTTCAAAGATAAATTGCTACCCTAAATATTGAAAACCAAAATCATACCCTATCAAAACTAAGATAAGTTATGAACTATTTGTATCATTATTAGAGGGGGATGGGATCTCATTAGCCTTCATGTATTGTGTTGATGCAACTTTTGCATCATGGGTATGCCAATGTGTAAAAACCCACGATTGGCCAATGTTGCTTCCACGACATCAACCATAAACACCTCCCTATTGGTGCCTCGAACTTTAAAACAAACAACACAATATAATAAGTACTGGATATGAAATTTTAAACCTGAAATTCAAATAAATTTGAATATGAAACTTATTAGCCATGAATCATTTTTGAATCATGGTATTGCGTAAAGAGGCTAACCTTTTTACACTGCATTATTTTATTGGATGTTGATTTCCAATCGTGTTCCATCCAAGCGCCTTTTAAGCGCCTTTGCATATTCGGCTTGAGTTGCATGAATGATAACTCCAAGATCTTCATCACTTTCCAATTTGGTGTTGAGTGGGATGGACCCCACACCCTATGCAGTCATGCCAAAGAATGTGGTTAGAAGCTAACCTCACAAGTGCGGGCTTAGGCACCTCAGGTGTGTATTGCAAATCAACTTGGAGCCTATCCCATTCAAAGAGTGCATGCTTCCTACCCTAGCAATATCCTTCTTCATTATGACGGAATTGGGCCAAAAGGTTGTTCAAGACCCGTGCATTCATGGCCATGTGATTTTGATGCCTTGGGCTTTCTTTTCGAGTAGATGGGCGTTTGGGCTTGCTTGATTCCATAACCACATTGTGGCATGCGCACAAATGCCATATCAAGTTGTACTTGGTCGTATAGGATGCATTGCACCCATCAACCCTACAAACAAATTTAGGCCCATCCCTTACCCAATGGACATTCTCTAAGGTAATCGGGGGAGGGGGCAACCACATTTGAATTTCTTTTAAAAACCAAGAAACTTAATGTGAAAATTAATACTTTGGATGAAGGGTATCCCCTTCATGATCACGGTATTGCATAAATAGAGAAGATTACAACACACAATGAATAAAAGAACAAAAACACAAGATGAGGATATTACTAAAACCCAATGTTGAAATTTGCATAAAATGAAACTAATCCTAAAAAAAATAATATCACCTACAAAGCTTTAAGGTATTACCTCAAGATTTAGACCAAAAAAAATGCCCCATTCACCTTCTCACATGGAAAAGGAAAGTGAAGCAAAGGTTTCAAGACCATACTTAAAAATGGTATTGCAATCACAAATTTTGACCAAAAAAAACTCCACCCATCCTCTCCACTTGAGAAGATGGGTGGCAATAAATTGTAATAATATGTGAGGTTCAATACGTCACCTCCATCAATATGTCCATGAGGTTCAACATCCTCATTTGCATTCTTTTGCTCTTGCACTACAACAACAATAACTACATTTTCTTGTTATTCTATCATCAAAATAATTCTTTCCAAATCCATTTCAATTCTATCAACATTTGCAGTAGATGTTTATACAACATCTTCCCTTACCCACATGTGATCCTCGACAATATCAGTTGGAGCTAATGTAACCACATCGTTAACACTCGCTTGTTATCCCATCACCACTGCCTCCAAATCTCCTTCATTCATGACACTTCCCATGCCATATATTCCACCATTTTTTACTTTCTTTTTAATTTGCATCTAACAAAAACACAAACAACATAAAAATCAAAAAAAAAATGTAACAATTTTAAAAACCAATTGGCAAGTTAGAAATAGTTGTTGGTGCGTACAAAACAATGCCAAGACCGCATTAGCAAGCTAGAAATAGCTATTGGTGCTTGCAAAACAATGCCAAGACCACATTAACTCAATGACAAGCAGTTGCACTACTCATCGTCATTTTTTCATTCTTGCAAAACCACACCAAAATGACGATGAGCAACACAACTATTCATTGTCATTTTTTCACATTTATAAGACCACATCAGATTGATGACGAATAACCCAATCGCTCATTGTAATTTTTTCTCACCTGTAAGACCATAACAAAACAATGATGATCATGTGTTGCTTGTTGATGTTATTTCATTCCTACATAACTATAACAAAACGACAACGAGCAATTGCATTGCTTGTCATCGTTCTTTCATTCCTACAAAACTATAATAGAACGATGACGAATAGTTACGTTACTTGTTGTTGTTCTTTCATTTCTACAAAACCAAAGCAAAACGATGCTAACTTGTCGTCATTTCGTCGAACAAAACCACATTAGTTTGTCATCATTTTTTGTTCTTGCAAAACCATAATAAAACAATGATGAGTAGCATAGCTATTCATTGTCATTTTTTCACGTCTATAAGACCACATCTAAATGACAACAAGCAACGCAGTTACACATCATCATTTTGCTATGGTCTTGCAAGCGGGAAAAACGACAACAAGTACCTACGTTGCTTGTTGTCATTCTTTTGCTCCTACAAGACCACAACATAATGACAATGGGCAGTTACGTTGCTTGTTGTAATTTTCTAACACTCACAAAGCAACAAAAGAGGACAACAATGACACGACAATGGTGTCGTCATCGTTGTCTTTTTCGTAGCAAGAAGAAGAGATAGAAGAAGGGAGCTTACGTTCAAGCTCCCACTTCTGCCACCACAGTGAAGCTCCTCTTGTTGGGGCACTCTTGAAGCTCCTAGCCCTTGAAGCTCATGTGGATTTCGCACTCCTAAAGCTCTGAGCTACTCAAGCTCTCCCTAGGTCAGAAGTTCTGGCGATGGAAGTGAGTGCAAAAGGAGGCGAGTGGGGAGGGGGTTAGCAGGATGAGGGAGGTAGGTGGGTTGGTAGGAAGAAGGGCGGTAGGTGGGTTAAAGTAGGTAGGGGCTTCCCAAAAAAAACTTGGGGTCAGGAGTGGGCCAAAAAAAAAGTGATAAAAAAGTGTTCCCAGGAAAAAAAAAACTGAGCTAGGAAAAAAAATCTAGTTGAGAAAAAAAGGACCAAAAAAAAATTAAAAAATCTGACCAAGTAAACTGACCCCTGGGGGACAGTTTCATCCCATCCATGAAATCCCAGAACGGGATATTTTTTGGATGGTGCACTGGTGGGTGCTGGGTCACTCAAGCCAAGGGATGAGAGCTTGCCAATTGATGTTTGGAATTTGTGACATATTTTACAACAGAAAATTTTCATAGTGACCTAAGGAAAGAATAATTTAAACCATTGTGGGTACTTAAAATGTTGCATAATTTGACAAAATTGTAGATCAATCTACATACAAAAGACAGATTAATCTATACATTATGGAGGTTGAATATCTTAGTGGATTCTCAAAGATGCATCTGTTATAAGGCATTATTTTTATATGAGAATTATTTTAACATTAGCCTACTACTCCTAAAGCCAAAATTGATCGAAAATTTTGTCATTCTGGAATCGTATAATTATTAATAATAGAGTTATCAGTAAAGTAAGAAAACATAGCACCAGAACCCTGAGTTTGGTCATACACGGTGAGATTCGAAAAAAACCTGCAAACAAGTACATTAGCATTCAATGCGGGATGAAACTCAGAAAACAGTCAATCTTAGTGGTAAACTGAGTTTCATCCTGTCTTTCCTTTTTCCTGAGCGCCTCCACTGCTCCTGACTGTACAACTACTATAATTAGCCTCAAGTCTTCTGCATTAAAATGCTGAGTTCCAGCATTTCATATTCAGATTTAATATAGTAGTCTCAAGCCTTCTCCATTAAAATGCTGAGTTCCAGCATTTCATATTCAGATTTAATAAAATTTCCTTACTTCGCAGTACCATTGCAACAGGGGATAGGGGGTGAAAGGAGGCCCAAAGATAGGGTGAAGACAGGATTACTTTACGGATAACTCTAATATACAAAACCCTTTCAGTATATAAATATCTTCATTAATATCTTCTTTGGCATCTTTCAATTCAATTGCAAGGAAATTTATTCATCCCTCTTGTTGTCTTTCACTGTGTTGTGTATAAAACATGCACATTTGTCATTACGATTTTACTTTCAAATCTATAATGAAGTGATTTTATGTTGATGTTTTGGCTACGAGTGGGTGCCCGTGACCTTCGGCCACTGTGAAGTCCCCCGGTTTCTTTAAACTTGATTCGCGTTTTAGTTTTTTTTAGAAACTTTTAACTTTTTTATTTTTTTATTTTTATGTGTTTTTTATTTTTATTATTATTTTGTGATCATCCAGCCGGACGGACATTTCATCCATTCCCTTAATCAGGACGGACAGTAGCTAAAAGAAAAAAAGCTTCCCCAAAATTCGTCCCGTCATGAAGCTGGACGGACATTTCATCCATCCCCTTAATTGGGACGGACAGTAGCTAAAAGTAAAAAAAGGTAGTCTTCGTCAATACAAAAAAAGAAAAAAATTGATTCTGGGCTGTCCAAGGCCTAAATATTTTTTTTCTGGTCTTCCCCTAAATCCGTCCCGTCATCAAGCCGGACGAACATTTCATCCATCCCCTTAATTGGGTCGGACAGTAGCTGAAAGAAAAAAAAGATAGTCTTGGTCAATACAAAAAAAGAAAAAAATTGATTCTGGGCTGTCCAAGGCCTAAATATTTTTTTTCTGGTCTTCCCCTAAATCCGTCCCGTCATCAAGTCGGACGGACATTTCATCCATCCCCTTAATTGGGTCGCACAGTAGCTGAAAGAAAAAAAAGATAGTCTTGGTCAATACA
>Ga0209611_10014273_pt1 | contig 10661 bp, 3 predicted proteins | sample S1TSphgellanicum_3_FD_187693 | JGI IMG/M metagenome (GOLD analysis project Ga0209611, IMG submission 187693) | Host-associated microbial communities from peat moss isolated from Minnesota, USA - S1T2_Fc - Sphagnum magellanicum MG (SPAdes) (version 2) | ecosystem: Host-associated > Plants > Peat... | reverse complement strand
TTTACAATTGGTCATAGTTGTTTTGACAACTATGGCCTTATAAAGTTTCCATTTACAATACCTTGATGATAAAAACATATGTGGCATCTTTGGAATTGTAATATTTACTTGATTATCAAAATGTGATCGATATATTATCCATTTATAATAATTATATGTGAATTAATTAAAATTATGATATATTATAATCATTTTTTTGGGTGAAATTTCGCCAAAATGTGAAAAGTAAAAAATTTAAAAGAATATTTTATCATAGATTCTTTGAAATTTTGAAAAAAATCGCCAAAAAAATAAAGGTTTTGAGTTTCGTTAGATTTAGAAGCCCTCTTCTTGCGAGTTACCAAATAAAAACATGAATACAAAAAATTTCTACTACCTTGTTTGTCCTGGCAACATTTAATTTGTTTAATCTTTCTTGGGATGTTAGCCAATGGTGCTACATGAAAAAATTGAAAAAAAAATCAATGATTATAATCACATTTTATGATTTAAAAAAATGAAATAAAAGATTAAAATGTGGGAGATAGATTATTCATTTATTTATTATTAAAAATTAATTGTCAAATATTTTCCATTTAAAAATCATGCGTTTGAGTTTTTTTTCCAATGAATCGTCATCGAAATGTAATTCAATTTAACAAAATTTTAAAAAATCAAATTAATGTACATTTTTGGAAGAAAAATATATTTAATTGTGTACATCATTGAAATTATTTTAACAATAAACTTTTAATTTTTCTATTTGGAGAAAACCAATAAAAGATGAAATATTGAAATTTAATGTTTGTGTAATGTTTAAAATTAAGTATGGGCTAAATAGAATGCATCTTATTATATTTTCACATCAAGTGGGGTGGTTTGATGGCAAATGAGTTGATATCCATCTTTGGGGTTTAAGGATCAAACCTTGCAGGTGAGATAGTTGTGGCAAATGAGTTGATATCCATGTTTTGTGTGTGTTTGTTGTAAGTAAATTGGTTTAAGAGTTATGTGGTGAAGGCTTGTTTTTTGGAGATTGTGAATGACAATGTTGATGGAGTCTGTTTGGTCATTCTTCATGCTTTTGGGCTATGGCACGCACGATTAAAAGAAGTGGAAGGCAACATTGATGAAGAGGTGGGTGATGCAAGTGTTCAAAAGGAGGAGCTCTTCTAAAACTAAGTATATAGTTTATGTGTGTTGTTTTTAGGAGGTTTTTTTACTTTGGTTATTTAGTAGAGGAGGTACATTAAAGTGCACATATTTAGCAAGTGTTTGGTTTGATGGGAAGAATGCCCTCAACTAGAATTTTCAAATAGATTCTGACTCTTAATATATCTTCATTGCGTATAGGAATTAAGTTTAAAAACCTCCAGACTTAGGAGCATGAATAAAATTATAGAGATGTTGGAGGTGATGAAGATCAATAAGGGATTACATTGGCCGATCTAAATGAATCAGCAAATGTTCAAGGGAATTTTATACAAAGGGTGGTCAGAAAATTTGAAACCCAAGTAATTGGGAACTTTAGGGTATGGGTGTTGCAATGTCTTGAGTGGGTAAATCTAGGGACTTTAATCATGTAGGGGTGCCATTTATTCTATCCAATTTTTGGGAAAATATCTAGGAGAATCTGTGGGTAAAAGAATTCAGCTGATTCCAAGTAAAACCATGATGGCCTATTGAGAGGATTCCTTTGTGTTCTAATCGAAATATATCTACGTTTACTTGTGCTTTGCAATGATCATGTTTGTTGAATTAGGTTTGAATAGTCAAGGAGGTTGTAGACCCATTAGGAAACTCACAAACACCAAAGGTTTGCATTGTAATGGTTTACAATAGTAGCACAAAAGGAGGAATACCAACATCAAGTTAACGTGTTTATGGACAATGGTCAATCAAATGTGTGTGAAGTTGGGAATTTTCTTAGAACTGTTCTTTTTGGTATTAGAGCATTACTTTCTAAGAGATTGGGTTTGTTCATTAATAACATGTAGTTGCATAACTTCTCGCTCCGACCTCTGATTGGGACGAGGTCTAAAGAAAACTTGTAGCTTTCTTTGAGAGCTTTCCAACGGTGTGTCACACTTCACCTGCACACACTGGGATTGGGTCGATTCCTGACTTTTAGTGGTCATGAGTCAAACTGCCAGTTTGATTCTTGGCCCTTCTTTCAAATATAATTTGTGCTACAGATGTCCAAATGGCTCATGCGAGGCCATTTTGGACATTTACACTTCAAGAACTTTCCAACGGTACAAATAACACTTCAATGCGAGGTGTTTTGACCCCTGCAATCGCGTTCTGAATTTTCAAAAATCCTGGAGGACTTCCAAGTCCCATTTTCTAGAGTGTGAGTGGCGACCTCACACTTCCCTCAAAGTGGGGTTACGACACTTATGACTAATCCATGGATGAAAAATCCTTGTAGTTTCAAGTGGTATGTGACTATTGGTGTGACTATACAAACATGGAGTTTTTTTTGTGATCAACTGTCTTTTGCAACTTGTCCAAGATGATTACAAAGTTTGTAGTTGCACATGTGTGCTACAACTAAAATTTTGTCTTTTGCATTAAAATTGTAATGGTTTGTTTCCAAATTTCTTTTATTTTTTTCAAAAGTGGGCCTTATGTGGTCAGCACCTCTTGTTTAGGTAGATGGTGGGTTTTGCATACTTTTCAAAAGTGGGGGTTTAGAGTCTCTTCCTATAAGACACTAGGAAGAGGTAAATTCAAATCAAAAAAATTTTTTTGGGTAAAAATGTTGTAAAAACATTATTATTGCTAAGGATGATAGGAGGGATGTCCTTTGCTTAGGGGTGTCCCTTTTGGCAACCCTAGTTGGAACATGTAAAAATTTAACAAATTTGGGAGTTCAATGTGGAACAAATTTGAAAGTTCAATTTGGAACAACATTGGGAATGTTAGTGGACATTTGGAATACAAATATTTAAATGTGATTTAGAATATGTAAAGAAATTTTTAGGGACATGAGTGGAAGTTGTGGGAGAATTTCAACAATGTGTGAAAATAAATCACACATGTAAAATTTTAAAAGAAATATGAAAAATCATGGGGATAATGTTAATCATGTTTTAAATATTATTTTGTCATATTGTTGTTCAATTCAAACACTTTGATTAATGAAGTAAGTGAAATTGGGAAAAAAAAGAATTTTTTAAATTCAAGATAAAAAATAAAAAAACACATTGTTGAAGGAAAGGAATAAAAACTCCAAACTTCAAGTCCAATTTTTTGAAACCATTTTTTTCATACATTATAGAATTGCAATATTTTGTTTGAATATGTTTATTCTACTCAAATAGTTTACTAATGCATAACCTAGATGCATGAATAACATTGGAAGGCCCCTTAAGAAACTTGATGGTATGGAAATCTTATATTACAACCTTAAAGCACAAATCTTTCCCTAACCTCTCACATCACCAATATTGTAAATTCACATGGATGAATTTCATCATAATTATGTTCAACAATTAATTTTGTGATAATATTTGAATAAATTTTCATTTGGCCATGCACATAATATAATAGGTTTCAAATAAAACCTTTGGGTGAAAGCACATTATAGTGACCCCCTTTGGGGCACTTTTGGGTTTAATATTATAATACATACAATATAATTGTTCTGCAAGTATGGTACATTTAATTTTGGGTATCAATTTTGGTTTTTGGGCCCTATAATTATTTTTACAAATTTTATTATATATATTGAAAGATCCATGGGTATATTTATATTAGTCATTGGTATAATAGGACCACTATCGCATTTTGATTGTAGTAAAATTAAAGTTTCATTAGTCATTAAAATAATCAAGTTTAATCAAATTAAAAATATGGTCCATCTAGTTATGCTTGTCATCTTCCATATGAATGTGATTATTTGTCAAAATTTCAATTTACCACACATTTATTACATCTTTGTTAGAAAAACTCATTTTTTTAAATGAAAATTTTCGATGGTATCCGGACATGGTTCAAACTATGCACAATGCCATGGTTCAATATAACTTCAACTTTCATAAAGATTAAAAATCATTTAAATTACTTTTGGAATATATTTGTTTCCACAAATATATTCCAATATCCCATTTTATAAAATGAAATGAAATAGTTTCTTTTATAATATCTTGCGTAGGTTATATTCTAACATAATATGAAAAAATATTATGAAAATCTTTCAAAAGTTTGAGGTGGGATATATTCAAACATGCACATTGTTAGAAAGTAGTACAATGTGACACCCCAAAGGGGGTCACTGTATTGTGTTTTCACCCGTTATGTCATGTGGAAGGACTAATAATTAGTGGATACATGTATGTGATTAAGATTCAACTAGATAATTAAACATACATTATTATAGAACAAAGATTGCCTTATGGTTTGTGGCATGTAAATGGGGGGTAAACATTCCCCATTTCCTTCGTTTCCATCCAAGTTGTGTTTATAGGTGTGTGATTGGTAACTTGCATTTTTTGGTAGTATCAAAATCCTCAAAATGTTTTCATGTGAAGTATGAGAAAAAATGATGTTAGCAAGTTCTCAATATGCAATGTTAAACTTGGGGTTTTATGTTTAGGTTCATGTGATTTAAACTTGAATTGGTTGATATTTTGATGAAATTAACAAAAATTAGATCATGGAACTAGCCTAAAGTAGTTAAAACCACACCCAAAACTTAGATTGGAACCATGAAAAAAAATCTTGGGTTTAAACCTGTAATTAGGAGCCAAAAAGATTACTTTGGAAAAGGATTGAAAATCCTTTTTCCCAAAAATAACTTTTACATGCAAATGAATTTTTGAATGAATTTTTTCATAACTTGTTCAAAAAAATATTTAAATTTTCCCCAATGCATCACCATTTTTTTGTTAGTCATTATTGAACAAATATGAAATTTAAAAGTGTGTAGATTCTTTACAGATTCAATGTTTCATCTTGAAAAATGATCAAAATTTGAAATCATCACCAAAAATTTCCACATTCTTTAGTTTTATTATACTTTAAACTATATATATTTTTTATACATCATGCACATTATAACCCATTTATACATGGTAACTTGGACTTTTGAAGCTTTGAAATTTTGAAGCAATTTTGAAACATTCTTTGAATTTTTAAAGTTTTGAAATTCCACATGTTTAAAATCATGAGTGCTTTTTGAGTGTGGTTAATATGTTTTTTATCATCTATATTTTTTTCTATGAAAATTATTTTATTATATGAGTCCTTTTAATAGTCCTTTGCAAAATTAACTCCATCTAATGCAAGAGGTGTACATTTTCAAATGTCTTAAACTAAAACCAAAACTTAAAATTGGATTCAATGAATTTTTATTCTAAGTTGCTTGACATTCATATGAGGGAAAAAAGACTAACTTGCCATGATTACTATGGTTTTAAATGGTAATAAAAAAATAAATGTTTGATTTTGACTGATTATGTTTAACATCTGACACCTTTTTTGGCTCCTAGTTACATGTTTTGACCTTCTTGAATACAAGTTTAAGGTTTTTAGGTAGACAAATTGAACTTTTTTGAAAAATTACATTAATTGTAGAATTTTGCATCTATAAGATCCTTTTTAAAAATTTGTTGTAAAACATTCTACTTGTACAATCAAAGTAATATTGTAGAATGTGTGATGCAAGTTGCATATAGATAATCAACATATGAAAACATGTATGTGTTGATCATATACATCATCCATGTGGAATGTGTTAAAGCAAACCACACTTTTGAGAAACTACATGAAGATTTCAAAGGTCTATTTTTACCATAATCAACAATTGCACTTATGTTGGTTCCAAGTTTGTTTCTACAATTTAATCTACTAGTTACATTACATTGGTTATAGGTTTGTTTTTAATTGCATTTCCTTGCCATGTCTCTAGATCACCATGGTTTTGTGTTTTTCTAGTGTTTTTCTCCTTTGTCATTTTCACTTAGGAAAATTGTAAACCCCATTTTGGTTTTCTTAATCATAAGAACACCTTAATTGTATGTGTGTGTCTTCAACCTTATATTCTTTCTCTTTCTCTTTGGTTCTTTGTTCACTTTGTGTTTACATTTTGTTAATTGTGGGCTTCAACCATAAAAGGGCCAAAGTAAAACTACCTTTAATAATTGTTGTTGCAATGCAAAGTTATGTTTGTTTTTATAAATAATTTTCAGGTTCTCATGTGTATTATAGGTGTATGGGATTGTGAAGTGGTGTTGAAGCAAATCAATGCTTCACAAAGACAAAGGAGCACATACTGCCAAGTAGCAAATGCAAGCTAGTGAAGCCTAGTCTTTGCACAAAGGCAAGTTGGCTTGTTTTTCAAGCTAAAATTATGAATAATAATCCTACCTAGAATGAATAGCAAATAATTGTTGTTCATGCACGTCATGGAGAAAAAAAAACTTATCCGGAAACAATGGACATTAGTTTTTTTCTTCAAAATTTTTGAATAATTTTCAATTTCGTGTTTCCAATTTTGGGTTTCTCTTTAGTTAGAGTTGTTAGACATTTCAAAAAATGTATTGTTATTGCAAAATTTGGGAGACGCCCAACTAATGAAAAAATAAAATAAACAAATGTAGAAGGTGTCAAACCTTTTTTTTGAAAGATGTATAGCAAAAGGAGTTGAAGAAGATCCAGATGACAAAGAGTGGTCCTTAGGAAACAACTATGAGGATGATCTTTAATTAGTGAAAATGATCCACAAGTCTAGTTACTTCAATTAGTAGTTGTAGGTAGCTATTTAATGTTTTTCATGTGAATTGTGTGAAGCAATTTTTAGATTTAGGTTTTGATGCATCTAGATTTTTTGGGTTCAAATTTCCATAGGACATTCTACATACAACTTTAATGGCTTGCTAGAAATCGGTGATAATAATTCCATTTCTCCCATATGGTAACCAAATAATTTTTTTCAATCTTGGTATATTAAGTCCTCCATGTGCTAGCACATCCCTTTGTGTTCGCAAGGGTGAAAATGTTTGTGATGATTAGAGATGGTTAGGTGATACAAGGTGCTAAAATCATCAAAGCTAATGTGCAAAAAGTTTGTAAACTTGGGGCGAATGTCATTGGTGGCTCTGCAAGTTCATTGGCTACAACCTTTCTACCTTAATCTAATAAGTTGGCATTATGATTTTGAACCAAAAGAGTTTATATTTGGATTGTAATCAAAGCAAGTCATTAAGTTATGATTGGCTTTCCTAGGATAGTTGATAATTAAGACTTCTCTACAACTACTACTAAGAGAGGGATAGTAGTGGTAGTGAAGTTGGTGACCTGATTTCAATTTGTAAATAGTCATTAATTATAAAATGAATATATGTGCTTCATTTGCACAATCTTTATTTGAGCCTTTGTGGAAGGAAGTTATTTTTATGATGAACATTATAATGGTCAATAGGCTCTACTAATAATAATGAAATGAAAGTGGTTAATTGGTTCAGCTAGGCTCTTATAAGTGTTATTGTAGTTTCCTTCACTTTTTTTGAAAGGCTAGAGACCAAACTAGATGATCATTTTGGTATTTGGTCCTTCCTTTTTAGATTCTCCATCCTATCATCATCAACATTTATTTCTTGTCATTTGAAAGTATAATAGGGTAGTTTTCAATGTTAATTTGCATTTGGTGGTGCTTTGGTTGTAGGGTACGCATACAAATGCAGAATGACCTTATATTTTGGGCTATACATGTGTTTGAGATCCTACCTTTGTTGTATTTATCAAAGTTCCATTCTATGAATTACATAGTTTTGCCATAGTAGTTGCCCATATGGAAGAATAAATGGTCAACTAAGGAATGTCAACTGGTCATTGACATGAGAACCTTTTTGGTGGCAATTGACATGTGCTATAGTGGAATGAACTAAAGCTTAACGCTCTAACATGTTTTTAAGATGTTTTGATGTGCGTACCCTCTATTTTTACAAATGGCATTGGATTTTCATAAGTCTCTTTTCTTTGAAGCTCTTTGTTGTAGATTTAGAATTACAAGATTGCTAATATCCTTTTAGAACCTCCCATCACTAACTAATTCAATGTTGTGATGCTATCAAATCATGTGATCAAATTTTAATGGTTAACAAGGTTTAATGGTTTTCTTGGCAAGACTATTTATTAAAAAGTTCATTCGCAAACATGGGAGGTGGTTTCAAATTGCAAGTGCTAACAAAGGAGTTCAAGTGTAGTGTGAATTAGATTGCAATTTTCAAGTTGTATGTATATGACACACAACCTAACATTGTAAGTGGTGTGTGTAATGATTTTGTGTTTGTAGGTAGATTGGATAACGTGGCATTAAGCTATTGTGCATTGTTAGCATTTTTTGATATAGGTTTGTGAAACCATTATTTCGAATGGATGACACCTCCATCCACATGGTGGCACTCTTCAACAATAGTGAGGTAGGATTTTCCAATAGCTAGAATTTTTGCACCTGTGTAGATATTATAAGTTGGCTTAGATGCCTCTAGTGATAGTTGATTTCATAATATGTTCCCTTGCTCTAACATCCCTACTAGTACAAATTGTCTTGTCAATGCAATAACATATATTTAAATCTTTAATAAAAAATTGAATCAAAAACAATGTTAGGGATGCCTAACTTTCATAGAAGTATTCTTAGATGTGAAGGGGTTAGCATCAATAGACATGGTGCATGGGTTGCACCCTTCAAAATTGAATGCAAGTGGAACAAATGAAGAGGTGTTACTTCAACCAAAGCTCCATCACGGTCCCATCATGAGGCATGTCACAGTCCATAATCATGTTATTGATATTGTCATTTCTTACTTGTTCTGTGAGGTTGCCAAATGGAATTACATATAAACTCAGGTTTGTTTAATTTTCCCCAGAGTAACACAAGTTTTTGCACCATATGTAATGGTTCAATAATAAGGAATACAACATTACCCATTCATTTTAAATTGAATGTTGTAACTTTAATTTACATTGATTACAAAAGCAATGCATACTCATGGCTAATGTAGTGGTTCATCAGTAGTGGAAATTGAAATTTGAATATAAAGAGTACTTAAATTTGTAAAGTAGAAGAGAAATCTTGTAATTATTTCTATAGTTTGTTGATCATGGTGGATGTATATCGATATTTGACTCTAAAATTGTGTTGTGTTGTTGGATTTGGGATGTTTTTTGACAATTAATGTTATCATAGCAATTGTCTATGGGATTCGGATAGTGGACTATGGCTTGCCACAATTATCAATGCACATGTTTTTTCACTTCCTTATTAGTGCTCAATATTTAATGATTTCAACAAAGTTCATAAATTTCAATAGAAATGTGGTTTGATTACAAAATTTGGTGAGTTTGTCCCTGCTATTCTATGGGGCATGGAGATACAAGTTAAATTATCCAAGTTCATCCAAAATAGTATGCACATGCAATTTTCCTACTATGGTGGAGATGTTATGAGAAGTTTTGATTTTCATATTACAAAAGTAAATAACATGATTTGATTTTTCATTTGTTAACATGGATAGATAGTGATTATGTTATTAGTTACAAGTTTGGTGGTTTTGATTATCTTATGATTATCTATAATAATTCATTTAGGTCAATTACAAAAAGCTAAACATTTGTAGAGAAAGATTTTGCACATTTTAATACTTTTGTAGGTAAATTTGAATTTAGTTACTAGGGTGTAAACAAGATAAGATGAGCCAATGGCATTACTTAATAGAAAAGGACTATGTCCTTTTGCCCAAAAATAAATTTTTCATACAAATGAATTTTTGAACATTGTTTTTTGCAAATTGTTATAATTAATGCTTATAATTGTCCAAGTACATGACATGTTTTTTTGTTCACAATTTTGGAATAAATATGAAAATGTGAAAGTGTGTTAATTCCTTGAAAATTCAATGTTTCATCATTAACAATAATAACAATTTCAAGTCATAACCAAAAATTGATTTAATTTTTTTTAATGTTTTCTTGTATAATAAGCTACAGATTTTCTTAACATATCATGTACATTATACCCCATTTATATGTGGTAAAAAAGTTTTGAAATTCTAAAATTCCAAATAAGTTTTGGAAAGTTTTTAAAAATTTTAAAGTTCTAAATTTCCACATATTTTAGGCTACTATGAGTGTTTTTTCAATGTGGCGAATAGGTCTTTATACTTCTTAATTTTTTTCCCATCAATTTTATTTTATTATATGAGTTCTTGTGATAGTCCTTTGCAAATTTGATTCCTTTTGACATAATAGGTGTTCATTTTCAAAGGTCGTAAATTGAAAATTAAACTTAAATTTTATCAAATGAATTTTTGATTGGATTCCATGACATTCATATGAATGAAAAAGGAATAGCTTGCCATGATTGCCATGGTTTTAAATGGTAAAACATAAGATTCCTTCAATTTTGACTATTTTTTTTTGTCATTCACAAGTCTTTGTGGCTCGGTTTATTCTGACTACACCCACTAGGGTAATGTAATTTCATTGTTACTTATTGTTGAATAACCTATTTCTTTTCATGTTTCCAGTAGGTTACCCTCAAATAGATTGAGTTCAAATAGTATAATATCTTTCTTCATACATGCATATACCATTGTAGTGGTCATTAACAAACTTCAATGCAGAAATTGCTAGTTAGGAATTTGAACCAAAGAAACAAAAACAATTTGTAAAAA
>Ga0209611_10014271_pt1 | contig 10661 bp, 9 predicted proteins | sample S1TSphgellanicum_3_FD_187693 | JGI IMG/M metagenome (GOLD analysis project Ga0209611, IMG submission 187693) | Host-associated microbial communities from peat moss isolated from Minnesota, USA - S1T2_Fc - Sphagnum magellanicum MG (SPAdes) (version 2) | ecosystem: Host-associated > Plants > Peat... | reverse complement strand
TTAATATTGAAAATGTGTGTTGTAATTGTCTAACAATGTTTATAATATATCAATTTAACATTTGGATGAATTTGGAAATAATCCAATAAATATAAAACACCTTTTAACAATTTTTATAATTCATAACGAATGCATTTCATTCTTTGAAAAATACTAAAATAATGTAAAAACATTATTTATGCATTGTTGTTTAACATTGTTTGACCAATTTTGTTACCACATTAGCTTTATCAAAACCATTCAAGAATTACTTCAAGAGGTGCCAATAGCTCCTTTTGTCCTATTTGCACCCCATAATTTCTTCAAATGATATCCAAATTTAACATTTTAAGGGTTTACCTTGTAACCATAAGTGAAAAAAACTTTTCAACACCATATCAAGCTTTTCAATCAAACTTGATTTGACCTTTCAAAACTTCATTTAAGTGGTAAAAAATGATTGACAATTTAACTTCTAACCCTTCAAATGGTCATGACTTATGATGTAAATCCTTTGGAATTAAACTTCATTTAATTATAATAATATTGGCTTAACATTTTCATTGGTTCAAAAGTGACTCAATTTGGACAAGGTTTAGTCCCCAAACCTTGATCTAAAGATTTAGGACACCTCAAAGACTTTTGATTTCAAAATGGGAGTTCAATTTGGGAGTTCTTCCCTTTGATTCTCACACATAACTACATGTGAGAATATGTTTGGATTCTCTTGCATTCATTCCATATTTCAACCCCTTGATTGGCTTAATATCAAAAGAACTTCAAAAATTTATGTTATTTCATCTTATGAATGACACTTTGTTATTCATTTTGGGGGTTGGTTGTGATCCCAAGGTAAGGTTGTGACACCCTCCCCACCTAAAAGAAATGTGTAATGCTTTCATTGACATTTTAATTGAAGAACCCAATCAAAATCCCATCCATTTCAAGCCAAGCTTCCATTTTGTTTTGTCTAACATCATGTTTGTTCTTGCATTTTGTCACAATTTTAAAGGAAGGGTTGTGACATGTGCCATATATATGCAAACATGCCAATTTAATGATTTTGGGTCCAAGCCTTCATGAAAACCACTTGAACCCAATATTAAACTCTTAACTAATAGAAATGTTTGGTTTTGGATTTGAATTAGGCTCGAGCTCCCATGTAAATTGATATACAACAAGTTGATTGCTTGATGGACGACTTTCATTCACTTCAATTACACAAAACAACATAAGGAAAACAGGAAGTGCAATTAGAATCGAAACATGAATTCATTATCAAGACACATGGATTTCACTATGGCATTGACAAATATTGAAAAACTATTTTTTTAATAGTATGCTCCAACTCATGATGGCGATTAAATTGACATGATAAATATTCACAAGACTTCTAACTCCCATTAAAATAAAGACAATTGTTTATCCCACAACTTTTGAAGAAGTGTAACAAGTTAGGACATGCAAAGTTAGTTTTTTATAACTTTTTTTGGGAGCTTTTTGATATCATGTTATTTTTTCTATTAGACAATGATTGGGTTTCCAAATTGTGTTGTGAATACACAAACTCCTGTTGGTGTGCTTTGTGTCCCCAAGGGTAAACTATATTGGGAGAAAACTTTGTTTAGGGAATAAAACCCATATCTTTTTACAAATATCATTGAGATATTTCAATTTGTCCCAAGATCATTTCATTCAAAGAAGGGCTATTTCTTCAAGCTTCATTTTGAAAATTTGTGAGTTCCTTCGAATCATAGTTCCAAATTGAGAATTCGTGTTGGGGGGTTTAAGAATAGGTATGTCCTTTTAACTTGCCCATGTTTTATTCTTTGTTTGATTGAGAATCAAACTTTATTTTTAGTGTTCATCTTGTTTCAAAGTTGCATTTGACTTGATCTTTTGTCCATGTTTGGACTAGTTATCAACTTGAAAAACGCTTTTCCATTACCTTCAAGACTTCAATTTAACATTTGCATCTTCACACCTTATCCAAATGATTTTTGATGATATGGTTAGTTTTTTATGAACTTGCATTCTTTTACTTTTCAATAAGCACACGGTTCATAGCTTGGCATATCTTCATATTTTGTTTCTCTTTTGGAAATTTTCCTCATTACATTTGGATTAGGATACCATTTTCATTTTTCTATCATAGACTTGTTTTGGTTGTTTTCAAATAATCCATTGATCCAATAAGTATTCATTTTTTACAATGCATTCATAATAACAAACATACAAAGTGCACATGATGTAGTGTGTGAATGCCTTTGGATTCATTGTTTACAAACTCAACCTTTTTTATGTACAAAGACAATTGCATATGCTAACTTTAGGCACAATTTACTACCTTGTTGACATTGTCATTTTCAAAATTGAGGTTCACACTTTAATTGATGTCATCATTATTAATCTCACATGCATAAAAGTATTTAATTCATGATATACATCAATAATTACAAAAGAAAAGAAAAGAAAATAATTGAATTATTTTGAATTAGCACTGGAAAAATCAATCTTGAAACATTAACTTGGGCTACACGTTATTATGCACTATTAATGATGATCAACTATTTTCCTCTTCTTATATTCCCATATTTTTTCCAATAGTTCATCATTATTTATGTGAATGTCAAATTTAATTTGAATAATATCATCCGCATGCAAAGGCACATGTTAATTTGTCTTTTCATATCCATGTTGGTGGGTAGGGAAAAAGAGTGAAATAGTTATAAGGATAGGAGGTAGTTGTTAGGAAAGGTAGTAGGAAAGAATGTAGTTATGAGGAAAGAAATGAAGTAGTTAGGTTGGATCGCAAATTTAGCATCTAAAGTTTTAATAATCAAAATTTTGCAAAATTTGTTCATTCATGATTTGTATGTTTCACACATTGATATTGTGAATTGAAAACACATTTGACATACAAATTTGTAGAAAGATGTGAAATTCACATGACATTTGTTCATTAATAGGTTTGTACTTCATCTATTAACACATTTATACATGTGTCAAGTGTGTTTTCAATACATGATATTTGTGTGTAAAATGTACAAACCTATGAATGAACAAACTTCGCACAATTTTCATTATTAATTTGTCACATGGTAAATTTGTGATGAGTGAAAAATGAAGTAGTTATTTTACGAATTGTTTATGAAATTGTCAACCATATGAAGAATTATGCAAAATCAATTGTTTAGGGATGACCACACAAAAGATTATGCAAAATCTCTCATATATCAATTCCTTGAAATTTTTTGTCACTGAAATTAAGACCAATGACATGTCAAATGCTTGTGATGACCACACCTCATAAACTTTAGTCAAAACAAATAGTTTACACCCATGTAAACCAACATAATTTGCGCTTTATATTATTTTGTCCCTTCTCAAGAATAACCTGATGAATGACACTTATGAAATTATAAGGTCTAGTTGACATCATAAGGTCATGTTGATAATCAATAAGACCTTGCAATTTCATAAGCATTTTGTTTTTCCAAACAAAATGAAAAGAAAAAGTGCATGTTTCTTCTCATGTGAGAAGGGTCTAAATGTAGACCCTTCTCCTATACAAAATGATCTAGAGGCACAAGGCACCAACGCATCCATTGGCAGGAAACATTGGTGATCAAGCATAGTAAACCAAAATTTCCTACCTCATTTAGACAGTCTGAAAAATGACCAATTTGGCCATCAACTTCACATGGAAAGCAGACAATATGACTGGAATCTAATCCATGGCATCATTCAAGAGGACTAGTTAGACCCTCTGAAGTGTGCCTGTAATTTGATAGTTAAATGTCCAAAGAGAGACCCGTATCCTACTACAGAATTGAAGTGACAAAACAAGAGGTCACATGGATTTTCAAGAGACAAAACTCCAGTAGTTGGATCACTGAAATAGTTTCCTTGGGCTCAGGTTTCAATGGATTCTAGATCGGCCTACAGGTTCTCAATCTTAGTGGGAGAGCCACAAATTTGTGGCTCATGAAATTTTAATCAGATGTCATTCCCAGAAGACAGGGCCCAGACCACATACATCTAGGCCATGGAAAATTCGGATTCAGGAGGACTGAATTAGGGTGAAGAGAGACAGAAACATACCATGCTTGGTCTGCAAATTTATTGTCATTTTTCTTCTTCAAGTGCATCCTACCTTCTCATTGACGCCAAGTTGCAAGTTCTTCTTCAAGAGCAAGCCACTTATTCAACAAGGTCAAATTGCAGATTCTTAGCAAAAAATTGTGTGAAGCCACGCTATTGACACAATTCAGCTTGCAAAGCTACACTCCTAATGACAACTACCTTAAGATTAGTGATTGTTGATTCCCAAATGCAAACAACTAAGAGCACAAACAGCCATAGGTCTATGACATGAGAGTTCAAGAACCCCATGCAGTCTAACCCCGGAATACTTTGCTCTCACATGACTCATTTGCCTAAATCTGAAAAGCAACACATGTAATAAACTCTAGAGAGTTTGTGGAAGCCTTGAATCAAGTCCATATAAAGAAATCTACTTCTGTTCTGTAGACCTGGGTTTAAGTGTGACACAAATCCTCTTCAAGGTGTTTGACATGATTGTTGTAGTAGATCACAAACCCACTTTTAGTTCATCATGAATGATGCCCTGGGAAATTTGAAATTGAACTAAAAGACTCGGTACGTAGCCAGTCAGGACAGCACTGCGAAATTTGCTAAACCATCTCCAGGTGAGTGACCTACTAGCAACTTGCTCAAATGGAGTACATGATAATCTGCAAAAACACGATATCCTACTGGTGCTGTGAAAGGCTCAAAATGGCACTTAAAACTTGGGTGTTGGATCCATCCAACCACACTTGTACTTCCTGAAACTGTCTTCAAAAAAGGTAATTGCTGGAATCACATAGAAAAATAGCAACACAGAAGATTTGAAACTTCCTTATCAGAAGTGCAAGACTTGCTCTAGAAGGTGAAGGAAAAGGCCAATCAGAAGGACATAACCAAATGTGGAATGGAACCTGTGAACCAAGAACCAGTTTTAAATTAGTGGATTGGTGGACTAAAGAAGAGAGTATTACAATCTTTGTTGTTAGATACCATGTCTCACATTTCCTGTACAATGAAATCATGAAAGGCAGTGGTGGAGATCAACCCCTTCTCACACCTAGAGACCACAAAACAGTCCACTTGACCATAGTAAGTCAAAAGTGGATGAGGCTGTATACCAAAAATCTGACTAGAAAACTGCAAAGCAAGACCCATAACATTTAGGACACTCACCTACAAGTATTCCTACAAGTTCCTCCAACATACCACAACATTACCGACCCAATGCCAACCACCTCCCTCTTCTCCTACAAGAGTATGCAGCATGCACCCAGATAAGGAATCCACCTCTAACCTTGATTTGAAATTCTTCTGAAGTGAATTGTGTTCATTAAGAATCATGACAAGCCTCCATCAGAAAGGTACAGGAAACCATTCTCAGAGTCTGAAACCATGGCATGAACAAATTTACCAAGGCAGGGAGAGAAGTGTTGCTTCTTGTCTGTTAATGTGTCAAGACAAGAGCCAAAGATAAGACATAAGACCTCTTGCAATGCACAAATCCTTGGAAATGAAATGACTTTGAAGTTTGGCATGAGTTTTGCTTCTTGTTGGTAGCTGATTCATGTTTGCATATGGAAGGATTGCAGTTCACCCCAAGGTTTGAGAATGTCCTTCCATAGTTCCTCCCAAAATATTGGTGTCTGGGCAATTGAGCAGAAGACATATAGAACTGGTGAGTTGTAGCTAGTTTGATCCTTGCCAACAATCAATAATTGTATTTGTTCTGTGCAACCTATTCTTCTTCTCCTTCTCCAACCAACATCAGATTTGTGTTTTGTACACTAGTTGGAAATGACATTTGACTAGACTGAGGAATGCTTTCATACATGCTACTTGGCAAGGTTTCTTACCTGAGAATTTTAGTCGAGAAATTCGTGAACGACTGACACCTTGCTATTTTTTTGCTACTACTCCTGTGTTTCCAATTGGGCATCTTTGGAATTCTGCAGGGGTTTCTGAGGATTCTGCTTCTGCTAAAATGTAGAATTCCTCTCCCATGTATGGCTTGAGTCTCCTCAACTTCATTGAAATGTTGATGCCATTTCTAGCAGCAACCATGTGGTTCTTTTCTAGTTTGATGTGCTAAAAGTCAGTGTTGTCCTTACAAGAGGTTACGCCTTGACCACGCCGCCTGAAGATGCTTATTGAAGCATAATTCTCTGGGACTGTTGACACAGACACTCCTATAAAAACTGCCACCTGCTTTGTCTAGCATTACAATCAGCAGAGTTCCTGTTTGCCATTTGGTATCCTTATGAAGAAATTGGTGCAGCAAAATGTGTAGTAGACTCCATGACATGGTGTCTTTCGTTCTCATAAGACATACTGTCAAGAAAGTTGAGTAAATTTGTGCAAGTCATGGTCTAGGTGGTTGTTCATGGTGTGATACGAGGGAAGCATTTCTCCTTTGCTACATGCTCAAGAAATGACAGCATTTGCCAACTTGCAAAGATTCAACTTCAGCTGTAGGTACGCCATAGATTTGTCGCAAATGAGAAAATGTTTACATCCCTCTACTAAGGAACTGGTCAAGTGCACTTATTGGGATAATTCTGGCTTTCTTCCATTGGCTTTGTATGTGTCTGAAAACCTCATAGGGTTGCTGCACAGACTGGAGTATATGATGAGTCCGTTAAGGCAGATTTCAGGCATTTTGTTCTATAGTTACTAACAGGCTGAGGTGTATGCAACCTTAGCAATTCAGGCGAGTTTGAAAATCTACATTCAGATCACACAGGTCACTTATATAAGCCACTTAGTCTACTACTACCATAGTACCTTGGTAGTTTTAGACACAAGTCTGTCGAATCATTAATTAATATTGAAATTTTCATTTTGACAAATAGGATATTCTTGAAATTTCAACAATTCCCGTCACAAATTTTTGTTATTTGAATTTTTTTCCCCAAAAAATCAACATTTCTGAAAATAATATAATTAGTGTTGAAGCTGCCAAGGTACCTTGTAGGGTAAGTATGTGGAACATGAATCAAGGAAGAGCCATGAGGGTCATGCCTGTAGTAGCAAGACACCATTCTCACTTGTTCTTATGTCCAGCTTTCTGTTTTACACCGATTGCAACCCAGAAATGCCAGTAGTCTACTATTTAATGGTCATTTCTTGTTTACTTCTTCACTTGTCTTTCGATGAGTTAGTTTGGCTAAGAGCACCAAAGGTTTCACAGATACTGAGTGAAGGAAACAAATTGAAAGAATAAGGTGAAAAAAATTGGAGTAGCATCACAAAGAAAGAAAGAAAGAAAGCAAGCAAGCAAGCAAGCAAGCAAGGAGCCTCCACTGAAAATCCATTGAGCTTTTAGGTAGACTTAGAGCACAGGCCAACAAGACTGCATGAACACCCTTTATTGTCATTAACAAGCATGAGATTCTCAGGTCCATGTGATCTGGTTTGAATGAAGACAGGAGCTTGAAAGCCCATGGCCCTTGATTCAAAGCCATTGTAGCTTACTCTATGGGCTACATTTTGTGAGAAATATCGTACCTGCAACTGATAATTGGCACCTTCTTTGCTGAATATTTGTTTATTTTAGAAAATGAAGTTTGGCAGATTCAAATTTAATTTTTCAGAATTTCAATAGTTGAGGAATAAGTATGCAAAAGTACACCATGTATTGTGTATGTGCAATAGTTACTCAACGGTTGGGCCAATAAACATAAAAGAAACTGGAATTTTTTATCCCATTTTCTCTCTTTTCTCTTCTTTCTGCTTTTGTTGTTGGGGACTTATCTGGTAGCTTGTGTGTTTTCAAATCTGTTTGTGCTACTCCTGGTGAGGACCATTTTTTTACTTTGTTGGTCTTGCCTACCAAGGCAAGAATATTGTGTTTAGATTCATTATAGAGTATAGTAGCTTAATGGATTTTGGCCACTAGGTAATAGGTCTATTTTTATATGAGGATTTTTGAGAGATGATATTTTGACTTGTGTTGAAACTTGAGATTAGTTATAGAGTTATAATATCTTGAAAGGTTTTGATTTCTTATAACTATAACAAAAGGTGTTCTTGTATGTCAAGTGATTTCATTAAATTTTCAATGAATTCAGTGGTTTTAGTAAACAGGGATTAGTTGGAAAGTAGTGCATTCACTAATTTAATGAATGGGGACTAATAAATTGCACTCACATTTTGTAATAATGATTTTTAGAGGATTTTCTTAAAACATTGTATTTTTGCATGGTGAAATAGTTGAATTTCCATAACTCTTCATTTGCCTTAAGATACTTTTTAATGTAAATGGCAAGGCCACTGTGAGACAGACCCTTTGTTATCCTTCTTACAATGTGTCATTGTCCGTGCTAATAGCATGCTGATTCTCTTTCAGGTACAATAATGAATGAAAAAGAAGTACCTTCCCAAAGGTACTCTGCCAGCATCGCCGGGATCATCCCAATTTCATAAGATTAACTCACATACATGACCTAAAAATACACTAAAAGAATGAACCTTTACCAGCAGTAAAAATACCTCACCTCTTCTTAAGGCATGAATATGAACCAGGGAACTTGACATGCATCTATCACCTCATTTAGTGCAGCTGGGAAGTTGCGGTCCTAATAAGTGGCTAGGAGGGATGCTTGAATCTGAAGAGGCAATTTGTGATGGCCATGCAGTTTAGGCTTATTGTGGTGGGAAAAGTCATATTCTATTGGAGTGTTGGTGGAGAATGGTTACATTTAGGCATTCCATTTTTCTCACTTAAAATAAAGCATAGCAGGACCAAGTTGATGAGAACCACAATCCGCCCAATGTACAAACTCTGCTATGACCCCGAAAATTTGCCAACACTGGATGAGGCAGCAGACCAAAGGTCTATTTGCCATCACCACCAATTTTTTATTACCTCCATAGATTCAAACCATCCCTCAGGTCCCACAAACTTTGGATGATTGGACATGCTCCTATCAGCCCCAACGATTTGCAAGCCCATCAGTTTTGGTCTGAGTGAACCAGCAAACCAGTGCACCATGCCAGATGGATGGTATGTACTAACTACCCAAACATATCTGCCTACCTAGTAGGCACCAAGTGCATTACCTACCTACTTATGCCTATGTAATCACTTACATCCTTACCTACTTGTCTACGAACACTTTTATCCAATTTCATAGGTAGTTTCAAGTAGTGTGAGGTGGAAGTGAGAGGGTTTACATGATAGGTTACCAAGGTTTCTGGTGATTCGTCCAGAACTGAGTCATAAGTCATAAGGGGTTTTCAATGGATGATGTACTGTTGGGTACTGAGGGTAATGAGTCACATAATCCATCAGTTTCATCAAACAGTTGGCGATGGAAGTACCCATGCTTGGTAGATGAGTTAAAGGTTACCAGGATGGGTAAGAGCTAGATGAACCAATTGTGATTTTGTACTGACAATAAACAAGGTGGATTCATCATGAGTCACACATGGGCGCTGGGCTATTTGAGTGAATCTCAATGCAAGATGGGCATTGACACAATCCACACATGTACACACACAAATATAGTGCTTTTCCCCTTTCTTTTCTTTTCTTTTTTGGTTTCAAATTTCTAATGTAACTGAAGTGGCAATCATCCATGAGAAAATTAAATTGAATCTGTTTACAAACCAAAAAAATGAAAGTAAAAAAAATAAAATTCAGCATCCTTAATGACAATCTTAAGAATAAAACTTCATGGTTGTAACTTTTTCTGTGTGACCTAAATGCAAACCTCTCCCTACTCTAAAAATATATATATAACTTCACTTCCTTCAGATGATATGGATGGCACAAGTAAAATACTACCTTCAATTCTCTGATTGTCACTTTAGTTACAAATGTGAAAGCACTTGAAGAAAAATTGGAGTGTAAGTGGAGGGCACCTTACATACACGAAGTTCCCTCCTCAAAATTGAGAGCGACATTATGCCTACTCCTTCAGGGTGGGAGGGAAATTATGCCTACTTATAGGTGTAAGAATCATCCCACTATTGACAAGTAGACACAAGAACCTCCCATTCATATGCCTCATGATCTACATAGGTTTGGGTTCATAATAAAATTTGTTTCGTGCTTTATGATAGGTAAAGTACACAGTTGGGGGACATTCCCAAAATGTGGAGCTGGACTCAGATTTTGCCTCGTCCTAGGCTCCTTATTTAGAGAATACCTCCACCCTAGGGCTTTATCCTACACAAAAATTCCTCCAAAAAACATCGCACGTAACTGACAGAAGCTAGTTGCTGGAGACAATCAATATATGATGTTGGACGTAATATGACAGTTCTTTTATGCGGCTCAGGATCAGTTCAGGACAATCTTGTCATAAATCAAACCCATAATTTCCCAGTCCTCGTAAATGCGCCAGCAGCCAGATACCTTTCATATGGCTAAGCAATGAGCATATTCGGCAAGAAGAGCGCGGCGTCAGAGCCTGCGAGCAGGTGCTACTGCTCTCGTGCTGATAATATGCAGGGTGGGCCTAGTTTAGTGCCTTAAGATTTCTTTCCTTAATTGGGGATGGGTTATTTAGGATATTATATGCGTTTGAGTATTCTCTACTACCATGTTTTTCGAACAGTGATTTTAGGAGGCTGTCGTCGCTCGGGAT
>Ga0209611_10014269_pt1 | contig 10663 bp, 6 predicted proteins | sample S1TSphgellanicum_3_FD_187693 | JGI IMG/M metagenome (GOLD analysis project Ga0209611, IMG submission 187693) | Host-associated microbial communities from peat moss isolated from Minnesota, USA - S1T2_Fc - Sphagnum magellanicum MG (SPAdes) (version 2) | ecosystem: Host-associated > Plants > Peat... | reverse complement strand
AGGTCTAGGTAGGTCAAAAAAGGGCATTAGATAGGTAGGTGTTAGCCTAGCTTAACCTAGCCTAACCTAGTTAACTTAACATAATTTCATTGAATTACGTTAATCTAACCTACCTACCTTAGCTTAGTAAACATGCACTTAGGTTGTAAATATAAAGGATTGAACCCCAAATGTTCATAGTGGTAAACCAAGTCCTTACCAATGAACTACACCATCAAAAGTGTTCAACATTTATCAAATTTTTTTATTTCATATGTTTATTTCACATCATTAAACATAATCGCAAAATCTAGATGACAATTAATGGCTAAACCTAACGTTTAAACTTAATGACTTAAAATAATGGCTAAACTCAATGGTTAAACTTAGTGACTTAAAGTAATGGTTAAACCTAATGGCTAAACTCAATAACTTAAAATAATGACTAAACCTAATGGTTAAACATAATGGCTTAACTTAGTGACTTTGGTTAAACTCAATGATTTAAAACAATGGCTAAACCTAATGGTTAAACTTAATGACTTAAAATAATGGCTAAACTTAATGGCTAAACTTAGTGCCTTAAAATAATTGTTAAACCTAATGGCTAAATTTAGTGATTTAAAATAATGGTTAAACCTAGTGTTTAAACTTAATGAATTAAAATAATGGTTAAACCTAGTGGCTAAATTTAATGACTTAAAATAATTGTTAAACCTAGTGGCTAAATTTAATGACTTAAAATAATTGTTAAACCTAGTGGCTAAACTTAATGACTTAAAATAATGGTTAAACCTAGTGGCTAAACTTAATGACTTAAAATAATGGTTAAACTTAATGGCTAAACTTAATGATTTAAAATAATGGTTAAACATAATGGTTAAATTGAATGACTTCAATTAACGAATAAAAATAATGACTAAACCCAATGGTTAAATTTAGTGACTTAAAGTAGTGGCTAAATTTAATGGCCAAATCTAGTGGCTAAACTTGATAATTATAATAATAGCTAAATATAATGGTTAAATTTTGATTAAATTTAATGGTTAAACCTAATTAATAAACCTAATGGTTAAATTTCATAAGTAAACATAATGGCTAAACTTAGGTTATACCTCATGGCCAAATTTAATGATTCAATTTAAGTTAAATCTCTAGTGCCAGATCTAGTGGGTAAACACAATGGCTAAACCTAATTGTTAAATTTTAAATAAAACATAATGGTTAAAATTTGACAAAATCTTGGGTAAATCTAAAGGTTAAATCTAATGGTTAAACACAGTGGCTAAACCTAATGGTTACACCTAGTGACTAAAATTATGTAAATAAATAGTTGGATAGGTAAGTAAATAATATGTAGGTATGTAGGTAAGTATGTAGGTAAGTAATTAGCTAAGTAAATAGGTGGATGAGTAATATATAAGGTAATAGACCATGTCGTATTTGACTAAAGATCATTTGTTATTTTGAGTAAATGTTCAATTTGACTAAAGACCATTGATCATTTTGATTAAAGATCATTGGCCATGTTGATTAAATATTCAACTTGACTAAAAACCATTGACCATTTTGACTAAGGTTGTACAATTTGACTAAGTGTATCTAGTCAAATAAATCATTTTAATCAAATTGATTAGTCAACAAATACATGTGTCATTCAAACCTTTGGCCTTTAGTCAAATGCACATGTCCATTAGTGAAAAAAGACAAGTTAGTCAATTTGAACCTCTTGAGAAACCATGATTTGTAGTATTGAACACCACTTATTGATAAGGCAAGTGTCTTTCCTAATGTGGTTGTGGTATGTTACAAGGATGGAGTTTTTAGTTGAGGGGGGTATTGAGATGACATTACCAACCCCAAAGGATTTCATTAGATTCAAATGTTCAACCATTGATGTGAGGCAAAGTAACAGTGGAGGGTCTCGGATTAACTAATATTGATTTGGAACCATGCCCATAATAGATTTTAACATCCATGGGTGCATCAGAACAAGCTTGAAAATTAACCAAATATGAAGTTGTCATTCAAATCAATCCTAACAAACATGTAATGTACACCACAATGGGAGTTCGCGTGGTGGTTACACATGTTACATCATATGATGTGTTGGTTGGAATGATAATTTTGTACCTTGGACTTTTGGGAATAAACTACCCACTACTGACTAAGATGGTAGACATGAGATAACCATAGGGCTTTTTTATTGGTTTCTTTCATTGGGGGGCACACAAGAAAATCCACAAAGTCGATTATGTTGGTTGGATGTTCAGGGCTTTCTAATGAATATGATTTATTAGAAGGCAACATCCATGCTTAAGATATGCCCCCTAGTAATGAACTAAAAATGTCAAGTGCTAGTGGAAGACCATCCATTAAGGCATCACCACTTGATCCCACACCACCATGGGGGACTTTGTCAAAGTTATAAACATTAGCTAGTCATTACATCCTTCGAGTTTGACACATTTTGCTATCACCAAGCCCATTGTCACATGTGGATTTAGTTCAGGGACCATTAGGTGTAAGGCCATTAGACACTAAAATTGTTCAATAGACTATTCTTGAGGATGGGATATGTTTATTGGAGGTTTTTGGAGGCATTAGTTTTTAGGCTTCGCATAATACTTCGATCAAGTACAAAAGTACTGCAATATTATTATGTGGAGAAGGATCCACAAGCACAATTGGCCTCCATGCACCATGTTATGATGTTATGACAACATCCTCATTTATTGCCATTGTGGCAATGGCACAATTAAACCCACAATGGCAACTTAAAGGATATTAATGTTCCTTGCACAAGCAATATCACATTACAGACCACACAAATGTACCCAAGTGCATACATGTGTTAGTGAATGTCCCACCTCTTGGGGATTTTTGGCCAATTGTATTGACATGATGGCAACAAATTTGAGCTTAGATTGAGGAGCCAATGTAGGTGGATGATGCTTCAATTGGTTCATGTTGCCATTAATTCTAATGGGTGTGGACCAACTTAGCACCATCAGAGGTGCCTCAAAATGCATATTGGCTCATTCTAAAGTCACCCATGTGCTTGGTGGATGATATATCGGATCCAAGATGTCATTCATCATGTGTTGTTTGTCATGATGACCGACCACCTTTAGCTATGGTCAATAGGGTGGGGTTTCCATGAACATCCCTTCCCACCTTTTTGAATTTTTTTACCTTTTCATGCCTTTCAAGATGGAGGACCAAGGATGATTTGGGATTCACATTCTTCACATTTGGAGGAACCCAATGTTAATGAAAGGGAATGGGCTATGGGCTTTCACACCAACACCACAACTACACCTGATCTTTTAGAGGGAGCTCATAGGCATATTTTAAAGCAAATTATGGATTTTAATTACCTCACTTGGGGATTCAATTTGTGTTTGGTTGAATAAACATGGTTTGCCTAGTTTTCCCTTCCCACCCCTTCCCCTATTTATGTTGTTGCACCCACATTTATGACATTTATGTCGGTGCAAGGGAGGGCACATCCTTGGTGGTTATAGGATCATTTTACATGCCAATAAGAAAGTTTGGGTGTTGGGAAAAAGTTTTATGATGAAGGGGTGCAAATACATTCACTACTACAAAATGTGGGTGTAGTTCATTAGTCCCCATTCACTAGACTAGTGAATTCATTGCTTCTTCATTAGTCCCTATTCACTACAACTAGTGAATTCATTCAAAATCCAATGAAATCACTTGGTGTACATTGACACCTTTTGTTGTAGTGATTTCAAAGGTATTCCATATTTCGCATAACAATCATAGTCATCATCCTCAACTTCAAATAACGGGGACACTTTGTCATTCCAACCCAAGGTGCAAATTATTGTAAAGGCTTCAGAACCAAAGATCAATCATGTGATTACGAGATATGAGGTTTAGGAAGTGCAACAATTATTGCAAGAATATGTTGGTTGTTTTGCCTTTAATTTGAAGGATTTGGGACAATTGAGAGGACAAAAAGTACATATCATATTAAAAGATGATAATCCAATTTTCAAACAACCTTACAGGTTTAGTGAGGTGGAGAAGACCTTGGTTTAGGCTTGGACAACATATGTATTGGATGTAGGATTGGGAAAATTGTCTAAGGGTGAGTATGCCATAACAACAATTATGCTAACCAAGAAAGATATTTTTTGGCAATTGGACTGAACATTGCATGTGTGGGGATTATTGTTTAATGAATAAATGAGTTCATTCAAACAAATATGCCATGCCCTTGCTAGAGGAGATTTTTATTCCCTTGGACAAGCTAAGGTGTTTAGTATTTTGGACTTATGATTTAATTACCATCAATTACCATTGAGGGAGGATGACAAGGTCAAAATGACATTTTGGGTGATTAATCCTCATGGGAATTATTGTTTATACCAATGGCAGTTTTTGCCATTTGATTTGAAAAATGCCTTTGCAAAAATTTTAAGTGTGATGGATCAAATGTTGGTAGGTTGTAGTTTTGCCAAATGTTACATTGATGACATTATCATTTTCACCTTGACCCTGGAGGAGCACATGCATCATCTATAATAGGTGTTTGGAAAACTTAAGGACCATAATCTTAATCTTCATCCAAGCTAGTGTCGATTCTTTCAACCTCATGTGAAATACATGGGTCACATGATTTATCTAGGTGAATTGGGGGTTCAAAAGGCCAAGGTTGAAGTCATTTCACAAGTCCTCCAACCAACGGATGTTAGTTAGTTACGAGCTTTCCTAGGCTTGTGTCATTATTACCAACGATTTATCAAATGATTTAACAACATAACTAAACATTTGACCAAGTTGACACAACTTGATCAAGAGTACATTTGGGGTGAGGCACAAGAACAAGCCTTTCACAAGTTGAAGGCTAAACTTCCATCAACTCCCATTTTTGCAATGACCCATATGAAGACAACCCTTCTAGTTACAAATTAACTATAATACTTTAGGGTTGGGAGTCATGTTTACCCAATTTGACAATGATGGTCAAAATTTTATGGTGGCACATGCTAATCAATCCAATAATAAGATGAAGGCCAAACACAACTTGTATGAGGGGGAGTGCTTCGTAGTTGTTTGAGCATTTTTTTCATTGTGGTGTTATCTTTATGGTAAACTATTCATTTTGGTTACAAACCACCAGCCTGTAAAATTCCTGATGGGATTAGATCGGCTCATGGAAAGTTTGTGTGTCATCATGTTGGGCACTTATTTTGCAGGAGTACAATTTTGACATTGTTCATAGGGCCGGTAGGGTTAACTGGGATGCCAATGGATTGAATAAAAACCCAAGTACTAACAAGGAAGATACCACTAAAGCTCATTGGCATGGGGATATTAATTTGGACACAATACCAAAATAATATGCCTTTGCATACTTGTGCACCATGTTGGGGCATTTTAAATATGTGCCCTATAATGGCATGGACAATGGGGATTCTTGTGATGATTAGGATAGTGAGCTAGAGGGCAATGGTGCCTTGGACATCCATGAGGGTGCACTTATTATTACATATCTACAAGTAAATGAAGTTTCGATTAGATTGACACCCAAGGAATGAGACTGTGTTGTGCATAAGGCCGAGTGGTTCAAATGGGAAGAAAATTCCTTATTATGGGCATGGACAGATGGACAAGTACAAATAGTACCTTGCCCATAACAACGTGAGGGCCTTGTACAACATGCTCATGAAGAGTTGGGTCATTTTGGGATCTAACGCACACATAGTTTGTTGTAAACATAATATTAGTGGTGAAGGATGCAACTACAAGTTTAGAAGTTTGTCTCTTGGTGTATGGTGTGTGACTAAATTTATGCATCATTCAATGCACCTATATTTCATTTACAACATTTGCCAATTATGGGGCTATGTTATTAATGGAATTTGGATTTTGCCAACCCATTGAGTTTGACACCTTGACATAATTGATATGGTTTGCTTATGATTGAACATTTTTCCAAGCGGTTGGAATTGGTACAATTGCCAATCCATGATAGCAAGCGACCTGCATATGCATTTTTGGATAAAGTGCTTAGTAGGTTTGGGGTTCTAGCCGAAGTTTTCACCGACCAAGGTATATAATTATGTGGGGATTTTCAAAAGTTATGTGAAAAGGCGTCGATTGATCTTGGGACTACTTCACGAAGCCATCATGAAACAAATGGGTAAGTCAAGCGAATGGTGTGGACAGTGAAACAAAAATTACATCAATATGGTCTCCAAAAGGGCCATACTAGGGATTGGGACCTACAATTACCATGGTTAGCCATGGAATATAGGTTCAATCAACAAGCTTCCCTTACATCATTTTCACCATTTTTTTTGTTTTTTGGTCGTCATCTTGAACTACAAGCTTCCATTCAATATGATGTTACGATAGTGGTGAATTTGGATGATCCTTTAATGTGGCTTCAAACATGTGAACAATGAGCAGTTTTATTTTGGTTGTGCTGTTATGGCCATGGAAAATTTGGTGATTATTCAACACCAGGATATTGTGAATTTGTAGCAAACTTCACCAACTACTTTGGATGTCACTACAAGACGTATCATTTTGAAGGTCTAGAAGGTATTACCTTTTAAAGAGTTGTTATTAGAAGGTTGAAATGGTTAGACATGAAAAAACCATGTGCGTAATTATGTGCCATGTCATTTTCCTCATGTGGATGGTCCAATTGACCTTTTTTTGGCGATTGTTCTTGCCTAATTTTGTTATATGTTGTGTGGGCAAGCCACAAGGGTTGCCACCATGTTGATTTGTGATTAGTGTTCCAAGGGTTGGCACATGGGATGCCTCATGCCACCTTTGTAGGAAATACCAGTTGACAAAAGGTTTTTCCCACAATGCATTTAAAACTTAGGTACCTATTTTTATGGCTTAATAGTAAGGGTTTTTTTAGTTTCCTCCCAATGCATGTCTCACATTTGGTTAAGGAATTAGAAGGGATCATAGTTAGGTGACTAATGATGGGGTTCACATTTGCATTCAATTTATTGGTTCTTTCACTTTAAAACCAAAGTGGTCATTCATGGTGGCTTTCACATAAGGGACTTCCTATGTTGTTATTTAGCTCAAAGCAACCTTAGCCCCAAATAAAGGGGCAATTTGGGTTGATGCGCTATTTTGGGTATCATGTTGTTATTTGATTTATGTGTGTGTTGATAATGATATGTTTAAACGCCAATGTGGTCATGGATGACAATTGCCAAAAGTTATTATTTAATTACAAGATTAAGTCTAATTTAATTAGGCTTAATCCTAATTAGTTAAGTTAATATAATTTAATAGTTAGTTAGCTACAAATTAGTTCAGTGTGAATAGGTTCGAGTTTTTTTTTGTTTGGAATATAATCCTTTGTTATGTGATTTCAAATTACTTTTGGTGATTTGAAATTTCATAACACTATTTTTTTTGTTTTGCAGTATTTTAATGTTTTCATAGTTTTTCATTTGCACATCATGTGTGGTTTCATTTTTTTTGTATTCTAGACTTGGATTTTTACATTCTATTGTTTGCAGGTGAGTTCTTTTGATTTGGGTTGATGTTCTATTTTGGGTATCATGTTGTCATTTGATTTATGTGTGTGTTGACAATAATATGTGTAGGTGTTGGTGTGGTAGCACACGAAAATATCATTTCCAACTTTTCACATGATTCGGCCATTATTCATATTTCATAAATGTATTAGGCATTGTAAATATTAAACCCCATAATCTATTGCTTGTAGCCAATATAAACATGTTTATGTATATAAGTTTCCTCATCATTTGCTTGCCCATGATGTAAAACATGCAAAAAATTGTCATTCTATTCTTGACTACAACATTGCAATGTTTCTAAAGTTCCAAGATTTAAACTATCTTGTAAATATAACACCCTATATTTTAGTGAAATAATATTGAAGTTTTTTAATATTTCAATAAATAATTTATTGCTTCAAATAAAGAATCACATATAATATAATGAAAACCACAAATACATTGTAAACCAACCTTAATTGGTTCAATATCTATATCCATGTATTTTCAAAATTACAAGTTTTTCCTTGATAAAATTTATTAATAATGATAAATTTTTTAAAATACATGTTTTACCAATGAAAATTGCCACCATGAATGTACAAAAAAAATGAACCTACCACCTGCTGCAATTTTGATTGGAAATTCAAAAGAAAAAATCATATGTTTTAATTTATAAATGAATGCAAAACTAGTTTTTGGTTTATTACAAGTAATGTATAATTTAATATTATAGAAAACATAATTTCACTATATACTTTAACTTGCAAAAAAATTTCAAACTAAAAATCTTATATGATTATAACTAATATATTTATTATTCTCAAATTAAAAATAAATTGAATATGTGATTGATTTTTTGAACCAATATGAATAATAAAAGGTACTTTTTTATTAAAAAAATTTGCTTGAGATTTGCCAATATTTAATCAATATTTATTTAATAAAGACAATGAATACACTTTGCAACTTTTTTTTTGAAATAAAATGTTCCTTATACTTTCATTTTCAAGTTAGATTTTGCATCAAAATGTTAAATAAAAATTACAATGTTTATTTAGTTTCTATTGTATGTATGGAAAACAAAAGCCTATTTACAAATTTGAGTATAATTCATAAATGTATATAGTAGATTCAAATAAATTAATTTCTTAAACATGTAAAACTATTTAGCAATATCCAAAATAAATTACAAATTAATAGCTTTTAGTATTGTTGATACAAAAAAGACGAGCAATTAAACAAATTGATAGTCACACAAATGAATCATAATTGAATACAAAAAAACTTGGCAATAGAGATAATCACAACCCATATGCCAACTAAGTATAAATTATATCATGTCACATTCAACACATTCTTTTCCAAAAAACCAAGTAAAAATATAGTTTACAAAAAAACATTAAACATTGTCTATTTTGTATGTACTAAATAAAATATGTATATATACAAATCTAATACAATTTCTTATATTTGTCATATAATGATAAGACAATGAAAATAAATTCAAAAAGTTTTACACAAATTTTAGTTGTACTTGTTCCACCCAAAATACCTACAATAATCCTTCTACTTGTATAATTATTTATCAACAAATAGGAAATATTGTGTATGATAGATTGCAGGTTTTTGTACATGCCATTAGAATATGGTTTTTGAATAAGTTTTTCAATCTTGAAGAAAATCACACCAATAAAACATATGAATTACACCATTCTTCTTTCACATCATCATCATTTGATATAACAAAAGTTATGTAAAACCATAGAAAATGTCTACACAAAAACAAACTACCAAGACTAACTTCAACTAATTGCTAACCAAAACAAATTATTATTACTCTACAAAGTTGTACTCATTTACAAAACCACAAAATCAAATTTAAAAAATAATATATTATAAAAAATGAAACATATAATTATCAATAAACAAGGAAACTAATGTGTAATATATTGTAAATTCCTTTACAAAAAATAGCAAATTATTGTCCCCAATGCTTTGAGTTCTATTGCAAAAAATAAAACAAGCCACATATATGAATAAGACCCAACCACTTTCACATCATGATCATGTCATATAATAGAACCTTTTATGTACAACAACTACAAATGCATGTTAAAAAACTAGCTAAAAGAACTAACCAAAACAAACTCATATTAGTATATCCAAAATCATATTCACCTACAAAATGAAAATTGCAAAATGAAATAACAAAAATAATATATTTCAAAGAGACAAATTATATCTTCATAAACAATTTTGTCACCCAAAAATATGGAGATAAAACTTATAACACAATAGAAAACAAAAATTATAAATTTTGTAGTTTGAAAAGCACAAAACATCAATAAGATTGACCATGCAATACAAAATGTTTTAATAATCAAATGCATGATATACATAATTAAACATGGGTAATATAAAATTTACACAACACAACAGCAATTAAAAATAATATGTAGAATTAGTTGAACATGTATAATTCAAAGAATCCCAAAATGCATTTATTTACATATTTGTATCATAATTCTATAACAAAATTGTTGCAATGAACAAAAAAACCTTTGTTATAATTGTTAACACATCAACACAATACAAGAACACAATGTAACCAAAATTGATATTGTCACCAAAAATAAATGTATGCTAATGTATACAACTATATTATTTAAAACTTATAACCATAATTTTTGACATTATTTTAGAACATTAATTTAACTTCAATTTATCAGGTATTGAATCCAACATCATTCACCTACTAATTCACAAGGAAAACACCACTTACATATTGAAATGGAGAAATCAACTTTGAAAAAAAAAACTTAATAATACTTTCAACATTCAAATATATACCATCAAATGCATTAACACATCATTTTTGAGCAAAGACATCATAACTCAATAAACATTAATTATGGAATTGATACAAAACCAAAAATCATTATATTCACTATGATTTGTAATTTTTCTTATTGCACAAAATACATGCAAATCAAAACACCAATTAATCAATTTGAACAAAAAAATAAATTGTTTAACAAATCCAATTACAATACACGTAAATGACACAAAACATTGAAAGACATATATAAAACATTAGAATCCAATACAAAACAAAGCCCACTAGGAGAAATTAGTTCATATTCACATTC
>Ga0209611_10014266_pt1 | contig 10665 bp, 4 predicted proteins | sample S1TSphgellanicum_3_FD_187693 | JGI IMG/M metagenome (GOLD analysis project Ga0209611, IMG submission 187693) | Host-associated microbial communities from peat moss isolated from Minnesota, USA - S1T2_Fc - Sphagnum magellanicum MG (SPAdes) (version 2) | ecosystem: Host-associated > Plants > Peat... | reverse complement strand
GTGAACACATTAGGGACTTGGGCTTTGCCATGAGTATAATTAGTTGTCCTGATTTTTGGCGGCGGATAACTCTCCATGACGGCTGCATGGGGATGCATGGAAGATCTGTGTTTAGGGTGTGAAGGAGGGTGTACAGGGCAATGGCGGCGCGAATGATGAGGAGGTGTGGTGGTGCATTGATGGGCCGAAAGGAGCAGGAAGGACTAGGCAAAACGGCATGATGGGGAAAGCAAGTGAGAGGCAGGAGGAGTAGGAGAGCGGCAATTGAGGTCTGGTTCGGAGAGTTTGGCAGGGACAGAATGTGCTAGTAAAGGGAGAAATTGTACAGAGAGGAGAAAGGAGATTTTTGGAGAGAGAGTAGAACAAAGAGCTAGGGAGATTTTGGTAGAATTAAGGAGAGCCTGGAGGATTGCTGGTTGTTGATTATCTTCCGCTGTGTTAGCAACTACAGGAAGGCAGCTCCTTGATCTGAGGGGAGGAGAACAAAGGAAGGTTAGGTATGGAAGAAGAGGAGGGACAGAAGGTGATCTGAGTCTCTAGAGTCGTGCATCAAAGTGAGGTTAGTAGGAATTCTGGTAATGCGTCTTTGGAAGCATTGGATGTGCGCCTGCATTTGGGAATTAACAGAGCTAAGGGTGCAGAAGCTATGGACTTTGTTTAGGAAATTGTAAGTCTGTCTGTATAGACAAGAGGAGTCATCTTCATTGATCTTGAAGGGAAATTCAACAGAAGTTGTGAGGGTGTTCTATGAGCCTAAGGTGCATGAGATATTTTGAATATTTTTGTCATTGGAAGTTCCATAAATATCAAATTTTGAAAATTTGATGAAAATTGAATTTCAAATTTAGCCAAAAAAGGTGTATCATTTGCCCTTTCAAAATTCATTCAATATTACAATGTGTTCAACAACACAATCCGCACAAGTTTTGCTTGATGAGACTAAATGCATAATGTCAATAATTGTATGAATCTACAACTTTAATCTAAACTTCTCTAAATCAATAAGTTTGAGGAGATATAAGCTGACCAATCAATAAGTTGGGGGAGATATAAGCTCCATCAATAATTATGTGAAGTCTTCAAAGTTCAAGTTTTTTCATTAAATATTATCAAGATTGAAAGTAGATACATGATATTTGTTCTTCTCTTTTACAATGAAATGTGTCCAAGATATGTACGAAATTAATTACTTAGCATTATTAATGGAATTCAAATAATAAGGATTAACGTATGATTAATTAAACCTTGTGAATTTATAACAAGATATTGAACATTTTGGTAGTTAATGTTCACAACGAATTGCATATTGTTCCAAACATCTATGACACAAAATCATGATTCACCATATAATTTATATAAAAATGTTTATAGTGAGAAGTTTCATCATATTCATGCATATTGAATGTCAAGGGCCCAAATGACTGATTAAGTCTTAAAATAACCCATGTGCATGCAAGTAAGAAGATAAAATTCATTTAACATAAAATATAGATGCACTATTCTATTATAGAACATGATAAAGGTTAATAAAACAATTTTTAATAAGATATCTACAATAATTCTTTTACCATAATATGATGTACATTTTCTTCATGTGATGAGAAGTTTCAATGAATTGGTATATGGGAAATTTTGCATAATTTTTCATATGGTCATCCTTGGACAATTGATTTTGCATAATTCTTCATATGGTGATCCCTAGACAATTCCAAAAATAGTTCTTAAAACAACTACCTCATTTTCAAGCCTAACTACCTCCTATCTTTATATCTATCTCACTTTTTTCCCCTACTCACTAACATGGATATGAGAAGGAAAATTAACACATGCCTTTTCATGTCCATGGTATTTACATCAATTCAAATTTAATTTGACATTGAGATAAATAATGATGAACTATTGGAAAACATATGGGAACATAAAAAAAGGAAAAAACTTGATCCTCATTAGTAGTGCGTAACAACATGGAACCCAAATTGGTAGATAACATAATTGATTGAAATATTAAATTCACAACATTGGTGAGTTTGAAAAGCATGAAGACCTTCCATGGTGATTGAAGTTCACAAAGGGCAACAACATGTGTTGTTGCACGGTTGTTGGTGAGTGTTTTCTTCAAATGATTTTTTGTTTACAAAGGGTTGTCAAAAGGGTCTAAAAATGAATTTTATATAAAAACAAATGTTATAGAGGTAATTTGCAAAGCATTCAATGAAGATACTCATAGAGTTGGTCCACCCATCCCCCATATTTGGGCCTCTACAAATGTTTATATCATCCAACATAGAGTCCTAATTATTTCCCCAACCCTATCCATAGACATGCAAAATTGGACAATATGAAATGAGAAGCTATTTATACTAAGCCTCGTGACCATTGTATCCTATGCAATATAAAGGTTCAAAACCATTTTCATGTTATTTGAAGGTTGTACTTCATCCAAAGTACAATGTACAAAGCCATTATATTGTTGTTGGTGAACCTTCTCCTTTAACATAATATTAGGTTTATGCACAATGTACATTCCCTACCTTATTGTTGAATTTACCATTTTTTCTGTGTCACATCTCTCTTGATTTTTATTTCTTCAGACATGTTTACAAATTCATTCATTGTTGAGGATATATATGTTTGAATCAACATAATTATTGATGAAAGGACATTTAAGAGTGGTGATGTAATGGAGTGGTGTCTTTTGTTGATGAATCATGGAAAGTGTACACAAAAGATGAAAAAAATCCTTGTCAAAAAAAGGAAGCAAAAGATACCATTTCATATAATCTATGTATCATAACCCCTAAAGGTGAGTTCTAGTTTCATTGCAAAGATTGAAATACATTTTTCATGTAAATGAAGGAGGCTAAGGTAATGAAACAATAAACAAATGTTAACATGCCAATTATGATCAATCAAGAATGTAGCTTTGGATTTATCTTTCCTTCTTTCATAAAATGACCTAATTTTAATCCATGCACACTAAACTATACTTTGCACATTACCTAGCTTTGAATTGTCTTTTTACCATCCAAGCTTGTGATTTTAAAATCACGGGCATCCCAACTAATTTTAATAATAAATATAAATGATGTTTATATGTTTAATTGTGTTGTCTGACCCTATCTCTTCTAAAGCCTAACTCCTTCACTCTCCCTACTTACATGGATATGAAAAGACAAATTAACATGTGCCTTTTCACTTTAGCTTAAGAACCCCATGACTTTGTGTTGTCGACTTGATCTAAATGGAAAGACATGAAATCAAGATGTGAAAATGTCAATCCAAATCAAATTCATTCATAAAATTTCACAAGAAAGTTTTATGTGCAAACTCAAAACACAATAGAAAGGAAATATAGGATGTAGAAAAGAAAAACAAGTCAAATATAAAAAATCAAAAATCAAAATATATCATCTTCCAAAAATAATGTCCATGTGGTGGGTGAGGTTAATGGGTAAGACATGAACACGAATGATAAAGATTTCAAAGATAATCAAGAAGAAATCAAAATACATCATCCCCAAAAAGAATGTGAATGTGAACTATGGAATGGGCAAGATGTGAACACAATCACAAATATTTCAAAGCCGATTGCAAAGAGAATTATGGGGAAATCAAAATTTACATCTTCATCCTTCAAAAATAATGTGAATGTGATGAGGAATGGACAAGATATGAACAATTTTGCACAAATATTTCTAAGCCAATTGTGAAGATAGGTATGGGGAAATCAAAATGCATTCTCTTCCTTAAAAAGAAGGTCAATGTGATGAAAAATGAGCAAGATACAAACACAGTTCAAAAAGATTTCAATGCCAATTGAAAAGAGAATTATGGGGAAATCAACATGCATTCTTTTGCATCCTCCAAAAAAGAATGCCAATGTGGTGAGGAATGATATGTTTTCTTCCATGGTTGTAAAAAGTTACTTGAGCCTTTGTAGCTTGTTGAACATTTAAACTAAGAGTCTACATGCAAGCAGCACATAAGTGTGGATTTTGCTAAGTTTGAAATTTTGCCCTTTGAGCAAGGGCACTTTGATTCATGTGCTTAAATTTCATGTCCAAGGATTTTGTTTTTTTGAATTTGAATCCAAGTTGACAAGTTTACACAATTTATCACCATTTCAATAACCTTGAAACATGACATTTATGCATGTTTGTCAAATTTGTGATTTTGGTATAAAAGTTCCCATTGAAAAAACATTTTTCATTGAAGTTTTTTTTTTCTTTATGCATGCCCATTCAACTTTTTCATGTATACAAATTTTTAATGTCAATCAAAAACCTATATAAAATTTTGACCAACGTTAATAATATGTTGATGGTAGATTTTATTATGGTTTCATGTTGTTTTATGAACCATAATATGTCATTAGACACACGTGGATGGATGAATACAAATAGGATTGCTCAAAATATTTCATTTTATTATGAAAAATACTTTTAATTAACATGTAGAATGTATTAACATGTGCATTATTAGAAGGCATTATCAACTTTTGGGCATGTTATAAATTGGATCATGTTTTGAATTGAAGATTGCATTGCCCTGATGATAATTCCAATGTCAATTATTGGTCATGCACTTATGAATTTTGTTGAATAATAATAAGTTTGTAATCCCCATTTTCATAATTAGACAATTTGTTGTAACAAAACAATTTGGTGGAGTTTCAATTGTAAAACTCTATCTACATTTTAACATATCACAACATTTTGTTTCCACCGTGCATGAATAAGTCTATGTAAATAACCTTTTAATAATTTGTTAATTTTATCATCCAAAACCCCATAAGTTTTCCCAATTTGCAAGTATTACCATAATGTATATACAAGCTTTAAAAATTCCATTGATGATGATAACATTGGAGCTAATATAATGGAAACAACTATATGGTTTAATAAATTTCATCCTATCAAAATAAAATTGGATTTATACTTTTCCTTGAATGGAATGGAAAGGTGTTTTTTTTAAGTTGTTTTCTTTTCAATACCATAGCCACAAATGATAGAAGCAACAAACATATTTTCAATACCATCCCATTTCCATTCAATTAAATTTGAATTGGATTTGAATAAAAATATTGAATTGAATACAATTCAATTGAAGTTGCATGCAATGTCATTCAATATTTTTATTAAAATTTAACTTAATTCTCCCACAAAATTAATTCATTTTTTTCTTCATTTCATTATTATTAGTAGTTTGTAGTAATGCAAAGCTTGAGTAATCAATATTGTGTTTTGTATATAACACATAACTATTGATCTAAATGTATATCATTTTCTATAGTGAAATAAGATGTTGAAAGGATTGTGCAAACTGTACCATAAAATTAGAACTAAGGTGAAATCATATAGAAGGAAAATTAAATGATTGAATCAATAGTTGTTAACTACAAAATAATAGTTTACAATTTGTGAAAATGACAATCTTGAAAAATGGTTGTGGATGTCCTTAGTCACAAGGTTGGAGAATGTGGGCCATATGAAAGAACAATTATTATGCTAAAAATATAAAGAATGAAAACATAGTACTAATGTACATGTAGACATGTATGATAAAGTATGAACATATGTTTACAAATATGTGAATATGATGTTTTTGGATCCTTTTGTAATTTTTTGTTACTATGCTTTTACAAACACATTCAATTCAAGAAAATTGGAAAGGGAAAGCCTATATTCAAGGAAATTACAATAGATTTTCAATGTATGTGAAATATATAAAAAAAGTTGACACAATGGAAAACAACACTCAATACATACATAAATATCACAACAAAATGTGAATGTGTATTAAGAACTTACAACAATCTTGAACAAAAGGTTTTCAAATAAAAAGCTTTCAAGTGAAAGGCTATAATAGCTTGTTGAATTTTAAATTTTTCATTGCAGCCAACAAATTCACCAACATGGTTGAAGTGAAATAAACTTGTAATTATCAAGTTCATAAGAAACACAATTAAAGGACATTGCCCATTTGAATACTTTGTAATGCATTTGTGAAATTATTCACATGAATAATACATTATAGAAGTACAATTAGTTTCAATCCTGATATTAATATTGATAAGGAAGGATTGATAAATTTCACCAAGTTTGCATTTGGATCAAATTCACTTATAATGTACATCAGATGGATTGGTGACCATCATATAATTGCCAACCTAAAATTGAAAAATAAAATAAAAATTAACATGATAAAAATGTTGACTTATAATATTTAATAATAAAAATATGGTAAATTGAACAAATTACAATAAGCATTTCATATGGTAACACTTGAAACACATGGACAAATTGAATTATAGAATAAGAAATGGAAGATATTGAATATATCTCAATAGCCAACATTTTTGTCTAATCATTGTTTTACATAATGTGCAAATTGCCTGTATATTAAGGTAATTGTGTCATGAATAGTTAAAACCTTCATTTATATTTTATACTTCATGTTAATTCACACTTGCTAGTAATGTCTTGTGATAACTTTATTTTTGCAAGGTGCATTGTTTATAAATGTTTGTGATGGATAACATATTCTTGAATTTGCCAACTAATAATTAGCAGTACATTACATGATAATTATAAACACATATGCACAATTTTAAAACTTCATTGATTATTAATTGTGTATTTTTAAATAAAAATTTATGGATTGGTCGATTGATTATATAGTTAATAAATTGAATAATTCATATTAAATTCCATTCAAATTTTTTTATAGTGATTAAATATACTTTAAAGAATGAAATAAAAAAAATAGGTGTAATTTATTTTTAAAAAACCTTAACCAAATGGTAATTATGGACTTTTGAAAGGTTAAAATTGAACTTTGTATTCAAAATTCCTTTTGAAATGGAATTTTTTTTTTTTGGTTTTTCAAACTCTTTCATGTTTAACACTAAAAGAAATATTGTATTATGCAACTTGCAACTAATTGCCATGTGCAACTGGGTAAAATCATAGTCAAAGGAATCACCCAAATGAGTGGACATTTTTTAAAACTACATTTTTATATGTTTGAAAGATCACAAGTGAAGCAATATAGTTTAAACTGTCACAATGTTTTGCATAATATTTTCCATTAATTGCAAATTTTACATGCTCAAAGCTTGACACAAATCAAAAATGCTTTTGCATGTTCAAAACATTCAAACTTCAAGATTGAACAATCTTTGTTTTTTTCTACCAAATGTGCACCATTCATTTTGAAAATTGGAGAGGATTTTAACATTGATGATTAGAAGGGCAAACAGATTTGAATTGTTGAAAATTGATTTTATAACCCATTTGAGCACATTTGGCTCAAAAATGTTTTTAAATTTAAAAATTTATGGATTTTGAAAATGTGGCTTTAACAAAATTTGTTCATATATATGTGATAGAGAGCATGAATGCATAATACACATGATGTAAAATCAATTTGTAGTCAAAATGTATTTATATCTAAAATGTAATGTTAAATGGGGTATTTGAAATACAAAATTTTAAGTTATAAACCAATGCAAAAATGACATGTCTCGTATGTAATCTTTGGAAAAGGACTTTTACCTTGATGCCCCTAGCTCCTTTGATCATGATTTCACCCAACTATGTTTCGTCAATTTTACAATTAATCACCATCCTTTTCAATTTATTATCTTTATTGTGATTATAATGCAATTAAATTATGATTACTTTGTTTTCCATATTTCCATGTTAATTAACTTTTTAGGCTTTTCATTATAAATTTTTTTTTCTATACCAAATTAATTACAAAAGTAATCACAATTGAATGTATTGGTGTATATATACATATATATAATTTAGGGTATGTCAAGAATAAATTTTGCATATATTGTGGGTGGGTTAGGTAGGCTAGGAAAATAGTTAAATAAATAGATAGATGAATAGACAAGTAGGTAGTTAATTAGGTTAATTATTCAATAATCAAGTTAGGTACATAAGAAAAAAAGATTATTATTTATTAAATATTTAATATATTTAACATGTAATATTTATTATTAATTAAAAATTTAATTAATTAAATTAAATTATTAATTATTGATGAATTTTACTTTTGCCATATTTTTAATTTACAGAAGTTCAACAAATTTTTAATTTTGTCAATGTTTGGTCAATTTTTTGTTTAACCAATGTTTAACCAAATTTTATCCAAGTTTTAACTAAACCAAGGTTTTAATTAGATTTTACCAAGATTTAATTTAGCCAAGGTTTAACCAATTTTTTGTGTAGGCAAAAAAAATTCAAGGTTTTTTCCAAATTTTAGCCAATTTTTTTTTAGTCAATGTTTAATAAAAAATTATTTAAAGTTTAACCAAGTTTTAATTTTGCCAATGTTTAGCCAACCTTTCATCAATTTAAAAAAAAATTAATATTTAGCCAAGGTTTAACCTAAGTTTAAGCATAAATACCGCGTGAACCTATCCTATGTGTAACATAGGCTACTTTAATTAATAGGCTAGGTTAATTAACATGTAGCAAATGGTAGGTAGTAAATTAAGTTAATAGGTAGATAAGTAGGTTGATTTAGTAGGTAGATAATTAATAAAATAGACTTATATTAAATAGGTAAGTAGGTAAGGCCTAAATATGTAAGTTTTTATTTTTTTTAAGGATCTTATTTTAATTTGAGATTATAAAGGTTATTGTGCACATCTAATTACATTGAAAAATTGAAAAAAAAAAAGACAACATATATGGGATAAAAACAAATTGTTGCAAATTAATTTGTGACTAAGTTTTTCCCTATAAAATTTATCCCATATTTTTTGTCCTCCATTTCAATCTTGAAAACTATATAAGGAAGTGCACTTGAAACATTGAAAACACACAAACAACATTACAAAAAAAACATGTCATTTGGCATAAACCAATAGAAAGGTTTGACCTTTAAAGGCTAAATATAAAATTAAACCAAAAAATCTACTTACCTATCCACTTCTTACTTACAAACATATTTACCTACCTATTTATCTGTGTACATAAATTGATTTTTGTAAACATGTTATGCAACATATTTCAATCATGCCAAGTGCAAATTTTGATTTCACCAATTGACAATATGTGAGTGGGATATGTTTTAACTATAAAACTAGATATTAGTTGTAAATTGCATACCAATGGTTAAGGGATGATATATTATATGTTAATTTTATACGTCATCCATGTGGAATGTGCTAATGTCATAATGAATCATCATTTGTGACTAGGCATTGGATGCAATTTCACTTATGCAACTAATGAATTTTAGTTGTATGCATTGATTGTAACTTCTTTATAATCACACATTATAATTGGAAATTGACAAATTTTTTCAATTAAAAATTACTTGGACTTTCATTCATGCCAAATTTTATGTGTTTTCCTTTTAAGATCTCCAAATGACATGCACCATAATAAATTACATCAATGATTTTTTATATAGGTTTTGATTTAGGTTTAAAGGTTTTATAAGTGGGTGAACATTTGATAATCAAAGATTATAATGTTGAAATTTTAAAAATTAATAACTATGTCCATTTGACCACTTTTAAAAAACTTGTTATGGACTTGTATGAAATGTCTATCTACCAAAAAATGAACCACTCAACCATGCACTCATGCATCTTTAGCTTTTGAAATTGTGCACCTCCCATTTTAAGAGAATATGAAAGTTTTGGTTAGATTTGGATTTTTTTTTTCTTAAATAAAAAAATGAAACAATGTAGTTTTGAACATTACAATCTTGGAATCAGCAATTGTGTTTTTTATGAGAAAGGAAATATTTGAAAAGTGCTTGTTTATATGGTGAAAAACTTTAACAATGAAATTGGAATCTAAAGAGAATAGACAATGATGAATGTGACAACATTACTGCCAATGTTCCCCCAAATACTTCCCGCATATTCTTGTTCCTCATTTGTTTCTTCAAAAAGCCACCACCATACATACACATATTGTCGCAACCCTAGCTTTGGGCTTGCGACCAAGGCAAAGGGAATTGCAAGGGTGCGGGCCAAGAGGAAGCCCGGGAGTAAGCCAAGAGGAAGCCTGGGAGTTAAGCCAAGAGGAAGCCTGGGAGTTAAGCCAAGAGGAAGCCCGGGAGTCAAAGCAAAAGGAAGCCCGGGAGTCACATCACATACTCCCAGGAGTGCAAGAAAGTGCTAGGGAGTGTGAGGGAGTGGACACTCACACTCCCAAGGCAACTCCCACTTGGGGAGATGGAGTCCCGGTGGACTCCCGAAACTTCAGAGAGCGATTGCAGGGGTCAAACCTCAATGTCTTGTGACGTTCTTTATATCATTGGAAAGCTCTTGGAGCTTAGATGTCTAAAATGGGCTCGCTTGGCTCATTTGGACATCTGAAACACAAGTTATGGCCAAAAGAAAGGCCAGGAGTCGAACTGCCAGTTTGACTCCCGACCACAAAAAGTCGAGAATCGACCTCTTCCCGATGTCCGATTCGAGAGTGCAACATGGCGTTGAAAAGCTCTCGACGAGAGCTACAACTTTGCTTTAGACTGCATCGCGATCCAAGGTCTGCTTGCAAAGTTATGGGGCTCCAAAGTCCCGGGAGTCCCATTTGGCGCGATTTCGGGACTCCCACTCGGGAGTCCCGGGAAAAATAGCCATTTGAATGTGGGCTCCGTGGAGAGTCACAGAATATACTATAAGGGGGA
>Ga0209611_10014263_pt1 | contig 10668 bp, 5 predicted proteins | sample S1TSphgellanicum_3_FD_187693 | JGI IMG/M metagenome (GOLD analysis project Ga0209611, IMG submission 187693) | Host-associated microbial communities from peat moss isolated from Minnesota, USA - S1T2_Fc - Sphagnum magellanicum MG (SPAdes) (version 2) | ecosystem: Host-associated > Plants > Peat... | reverse complement strand
GGGGGGGGGGGGGGGGGCACGGAGCAAATATACTACACAAGAAAGCAATTAGATGCAAGTGTTTTCAATCCAATGGAATGATATACAAAATCCCTTGTATTAAACAACTTGGCATAGGGAAGCAATTCCTTGTAAAACCCAAAAATCCGGAGTTGTCATGGGGTCAATGGCAAGGCTAATATTCAAAATGTAATTTGAAGATGCACCCGTAGTTGTGAGCACCCCTGCTCTTACATGGGTTTTATATAAGGGACATTGATACTCTTTACTCGGAGGTTTGTAGTTCACCACTGGCAACATATGCACCACGGGCAATTTTGAATTCATCTCTCCTATTCACACATCAAGGGAAAAAATAATAATATCACAAAGGTTTACACAATAATATGTGGGAAGCATTTGTGTGTTTTATATAAGGGACCATGCACATGTTTAGTAAACATCAAAGTTTGGTTTGAAGAATTTTTTAATTTTTAATTGGACTTGGATGAAATCAAATTAAATTTAGTTGAAAGTATATACGGAAAAATATTGGGAATATTATTAGTTCCTTACCTATCTCAATACTTCTCCTTACACTAATTGCTTCATTCCAAAATTCTCCTTGAGGAATTTAAGCACAATGCACCTTAGTTTAATTGCAATGACCTTGACATATTTTCTATGATAACCATGACATAACAACAATTTTGATATATTTATTGCAAATTGGAATTGGTTGGGGATCCATCATATAGGCATTCCTAAGGTATTTTGCACAAGGAAATGTGTTGGAAGAAGAAAACTAACTAAGCTTTTATTTTTATTTTTTTGTTTCTTTGTTTTATTTTGTTTTATTTTTTTGGGGGGGTCATCAACATGTTAATGTCTTACCTGGCATAGACGTGGCCAAGAACATATTTTTACGGTCCCAACGAGCTCCATCCAAAAATAAGCCATTGACATATATGCCATCTTCAGGGCCTTCTAACACATCATCCTCACCCTCCATTTTTGTCATGCGAAATCCAAAATTGAGGGTATCAATAGGAATTCGATATTTTCGAGCATGTGTTTGTAAGGCACATGTCATAAATCCCTACATGCCCCATCCATGCTTATTTCCATTATTTTGTGCATTTTGGGGGGTGTATGTGAGAGGTGTAACATATTTGCACACAACTTAAAATGTATTCATCATGGATCCATTGAGCTTTTAACCATTGTTGTCGTCATGTTTCATTAGTCATGTTGTGGGTTTGGCTCGATTGATACAAGGAATAAAAATGGATGTGAGTAGTTTTATGTTGTTGACAAATCCAAGTAGCCAAACAACTAACTATAAGGATTGAAATCATGTTATTATGTCTAATGAAATTGCATAACTACAAGTGGTTATTGTGAATGTCAACCTAGGGAGTTTGAGGAGTGGTTTGAAACATAATATTAAGCCGTCCTAGACATACCTTTGAAATAACATTTTAACATGGAAACTTCAAATCTAATTTTAATTGTAAAAAATAGCCAAAGACCTTTTCACTAGCACAAAACAATTGTGCATCAAGTGGTTGCCCATCTTTCCACATGGTTTAAGCTTAAATACCCAAGGTTATTTTATGGTGACCCAAGTTCATGATCCCAACAAACTTGTGTTGGCTGTGAATCACAATCACATGGTCTACAAACTTGATGCTTGGGCACATAGTGCCATAAAGTTGCACATTTATGGCAAAATTCACTATCTATAATGTAAGATTGGTAAATGATCTATCAAATGCCAAAACATTACAATATCAAATTTGGCAAAATATATGTATATATATGGATTATTACATGACAAGTGTCATAAAGTCTATTCAATGGTGGATATGAACCTACATTATTTGGACTTGAATATTTAACAATTATATGTATTTGTTTGAAATAGAAGACACTTGGTGAACTCAAAATTGTAGAGGACTAAGGATTTACATTAATGTGCACAAAGGCAAACAATTCATATGGCTTGACATTCTACAAACAATAGGAGACCAATGGACCTGTCACAAAGCCAAATCGATGCAAGCTATGAGTATACCCTTGATAACAGTATTCTACTTGAATTGAAAAATTAATTAAGAAAGAGAAGAGTTATAAGTTCTTCAAGATGATGGCCTAGACAAGATGGTGCACAAGAAAATCGCATTCATTTCTCTTGCAACACTACAAAAGAAATGTTCCATTGAATTTGGATCCAAATACACATATATTTATTACTAACCAACATAGCCTGGTAAATTTCTAGTCTCTCATAACTATAAGGAAAATATCAACCACCTCCAAAAATCATAAAAACAATTTGAGAATGGATGGAAATGGGGGGATGCAAAGAGATCATGGAGTAAAAGCAAATAACTAATGCGATCTGTTAGTTGTGTACATGTACATCATGGGTGATGTTCATGGGCGAGAAAATTGCATTTTTATGAAAAGTAAACATATGGATATGTGGCACCAAACCCTTTAAGTTGTATTAAGCAAGATGAAAAGGACATGCACCAAGTGATGTATTTAAATACTTTGATTCCCATCACTATTTATGAATCAAAGAACGTCAAATATTTTAAAATATAATAATTTAAACTATCATATATTTAAAACCATCAATATCATTCTCTTTGTGTGCACATGTAAGATGAAACAAAACTAACGAAAAATATTTTAAAATGGCAATATGACAATTTTTGATACACCTTAAAAAAATTGAACCCACCCATATTATCATAAATCATATAATCGACCATTTGATGTGGTGCAATATTTCCATCTATTTTTTGCCATTCAATTTTGCCAAAGAATATAGAAACAAATGAAGAATGCAAAATCAACGTATCAATATATAGTAAAATAAGTCATGATCTACATCATCTAGTTCGAGGGTATCAAGACTGGAGGTTCAAATTTGAATCCAAAACATACAATTTAACTCAAGTTTTAAAATTAATATCTAAATGTGGACTAAGATGCCTATTCCTTTTAAATAGGTCCAAGTTTTCTATCTATATAAATATAAGTTGTAAAAAAAAAAAACTTCGAGCTTGTTTTTAGGCTAAGGTATTAATTTTCATTGGATTCCCATAGAAATCAATACACAATCTTTAACCTTGGTTGTTGTGCAATGTAGATGGAGCCAAAAGTGTTCTTAAACTAGATCAAGCTCCAAATTTGTTGAAAAATCTCGAAAATCAAAGGTGAGTTTTTAAAAAAAAAAAATTGCATCAAAGGTTCACTTAAACTCCCAAAAAAATTAAAAACTAGAACCAAAGGTTCATGTCTCAAAAATAGAAAACCACGCAAAATTGGTCAGGACCAGTTGATAATCTATTGGTTATTGAGAAAATGATTGGTTATTAACAAATGTCCAAGGGAAGGTTATTCATAATTAACTTATGTGAACCAAACAAAGAACCTACTTGTCTTCTCTTTAGTATATACCTTAACCTAAGGTCAGTTTTGTCATTAAATAATCCTCAAAATAGTGAAATGAAAATTTGTGAAAGTATGAAGTCATTATGTTGAAAATCACCATATTTATCATAGGCTACATTTGGAATAATTTCACTATTCATATCACAATATTACAGTAAATTATGGAAAAAATAGAATTTCAAAATTAAAAAAACAAATCCATTTTTTGAATTTTTAAAAAAATTCATTTTGTCAATGTGGAAACTGACCCTAGGCTATGATATTCTATAAAGACCCAACAAGACCCTTATGGGCTAGGTATTGTTTTGATGAAAACCAAAGAATTGAAACATAAGTTTCCATGTTTCGTCCCCACATATTGAACTCTCCTTTTAATTTGGAGCTCATTGTTGAAGTTGGCAATTGCCAAGAGTATAGAGGGAATGCAAATTTTCTTTGTTTGGGAGAAGTTTTACTTACAAAAACCCTAACCCTTATGCATATTGGCGGTTATTATTAAGAAAAACCAAGGAAATTGGAAAACTAGGGGTATTATTCAAACAAGCAAATTGATATTTATAGGCAAGTCTCAGAAATATTCACAATTCGATTATTTGATATCCGATGTGGGATAGAAAAGGAAATTTCATGAAGGCCCTACCCCCATTGGCTATGAAAAAAGAAATTGCCAACACTTGGCTATGATCACTGTGGCTGAATTGGAAATTCAGGGTCTTTCATTAATATGCTCCGAAAAAATATATATGTATTGAAAAAAATAAATTGTCTATGTATGTAGACTCTTCGCAATGTTCATTTCAAACTATTTTAGGCATTTATTCTAAGTTTATATGTAAAATAATGGTTTAATGGGCTATTTGCAAGACCCGATGCATTTTACCTCAACTATTAATGAAATTTTAAAAAGAAATCATGAAATACGATGAATTATTTTTTATGTGAAAAGGAATGGGTTTGGTGCCTTCATTTTGTAATGTACCCAAAATTGGCAATCAACCACAATAAGATTTACCCACGTTGGCTATAAACAAGATATGAAAATAAACAAAAATAAAATAAAATCGGTTACCTACCAAAACCAATTATGTGGCTTTGCAACTAATTGTATTTACAATCTTGGATGAGACAACAAGATATTACACAAAATGTTGTTGCATCATGAGTTTAGTTGTTTGTAAAGTTGGGATCCTTAGGTTTTGTTGGTAATTTGGAATTAGGATTGATCCTCACATGTTGAAGGATATATTTCCCAAATGTAGTTATTTCTAAATATGAAAAACCTCTAAAGATTCTTCATTGGTTCCATGCATTTTTTACAATAGCATCCATCACAAACATACAAAAAATGGGCCAATGTCTATCTTGAACAACATAATTTGGATGAACCATCTTGCCAATAGCAAATGTTATGGTCCCTCAAACTTACCAATGTCAATCATGGTGGACTACTTCGGCACCATTGAATTTTTTTGAATGAGAATTTCATGTGATAAAATTGAGGCATTTTTGCACTTAATGTGTAAAAGAGGCTATATTGGCTTATAGAAGATTAGCAAACTAGTATTGTCAAAAATAGCATTTTAGAATATAGTAGCATTTTAGAAGGGGTAGAAACAATAGAACATAGATTCCAATGTTATCATAAAGTGTTCACAATTATACATAATTCATATGTTAGCAATGGATCTTGACTTTTTTTTATTAAAATTGTTTTGTTTAGTATGAAAAAACAACATTGCTATGCCCCTAAACAATATTTGCTATTATAAAGCTTGCAATTGATTACATTTGTACCCCTTCTTATATATATGAAAGAGTTATCCAATTAAGCATAACACATGTTCAAATTTTCATTTTCAATCCAATGGAAAATCTCATTGTTAAAATATACATGCCCATTTTGCTTATTGATTTTCATATTTTGGATAAATGGATTGTGTCACTACTAGTTTTGGTGTCAATTCATGATGTAAATGGAAATTCTCATAGCTAATGTTTCTTGCTCATTTTACTTATTGATTTTCAAGTTTTAGTTTGTATTCATGATGTAGATTATAAGTCATTAGAGATGTTTCCTAGGAAGGGGTTAATATCATGTTGAAAAATTCATGCATGGACATATATATATATATATATATATATACCTGAGGGAAGAAAAAACCGGGCAACCAAAAACATTTGGGACTTCCGCCTTTTATCCAATCGCGAAAGAAGTTCATTCTTTTTTGATAGTCGACCATCCATGATGATAATGGTTTCAATGAAGGGTATGCAACCGGCCCCCATATTGTAGGAACCTATAAACATGTACATTTCAAAATTCAAATGGATACACCTTGATTAAATTTAGCATTAATTTTCAATATCACAACTTGCAATAGTTGTCATGAGTGTTTTCTTGGGGTGAAATTTCACTATTTTTCTACAAATAAATTGGGAATTTTTTAAAAAGTGTAAATTCGACTAATTTTGCAAATTGTGTGTTAAATTTCACCAAAATTTCAATATGGAAAATAATAATAATAAAAAAATGGTTGTCATGATTTACCAAGTCAATGATGTTGCTAATCACTATAATTAACATGTTTGTTGAATATATGATATTGTTATATTGAACATCAACTAGGTATGTTTCATACATAGGTTAATATGTTTGGTGAATAAATGAATAATTTGAAACTTGCCCATCAAATGTGATTAAATGTATTTTGACCTTCAAGCTTTCCTTGTGAAAGTTGAAAACATTTGTCAATATTCTAGGTATGTAATATATGGATCCTCAAAAACTATATAGATATTATTCTTGTTCATTGGCTTGTTGGTTGTGAAACTCAAGGATGTGGATACACCAAATCTTGTTTGCTGCTACAAAGGCTCAAAGGAACCACAAGCCCATGGTCACACTTATGGTTAATAAGGTCATATCAACTCCCCAAAAAAGAGAAAAACCTAAACCCTCCACCTAGGTATGCAATATAGAATGCAGTTCCCAAGGGTTATGGATAATAGGTGGGTAACACCAAAAAACCATTGTTTAATTGGTAATTGAATTATTAATTTGACAAGGAAATTAATAACTTTTTTAAAAAAAATTAAATTTTAGTCCTATTTTTTGTGGTGCCAAAAATAGAAATAAAAAATAACCTACATTGGACTTGAAAAAAGCAATAACCGGCCAACATTAGTTGTAACCATGATGAACTAAGGGGTATATTAGTTTGTCAAACCATGCAAATTACATGCATGCCATAATACCTGCCAACCGCAATGACCTACCAATTATAATGTTGGGGCTTAATAATCCAAAAAAATGAATGAATGAATGAATAAATAAATAAATGATCAAACTTTTATGAAGCCATAATCTTGAGAATTGATCTCATCACCTCCCAAAGAAAGGAATAAATTCTACCTCTAGAGTCCATACTACTAAAGCATCAGCTCAACTTATACCATTTAGTTTCTAACTTATTTATTAAACTATTGAAACTTTGAAAAATGTGAAAAACAATTGTCAAACTTTTGAAGTTAATTATTCATTTCATCAAAAAGAATGTCAATTACCAAATGGTAGATACAATGCATCCTTTCAAACAAGGTCATTTTCTAATAACCATATTTTCTAATAAGCATATGACAAAGGAATGCCCTAGTTGTCAACATGTTTTTTCAATGGGTGGACTTGATGACCTATTATAGTTTGCGAAATATACTTATATTTAAGTTCTAGTGTGGCCCAATGGTGAATTTGAACCCATATGACCACTTGCAAGTGGCTATGATGAATTCACAAGCATTTGGGACTATTGGCTTGATGCTAAAGGAAAAATGTCTGTGACATAGGAAATGATGTTTGAATCACACCAATTTTAACCCCTAATTTTCAGCAATATTTTCTCATGCAAAATTTTGTAAATAGGAAGAAGATCCAAATATTAATTGGGAATTTTACCCTTTGCCTTTATTAAGATAATTGGAGATGTTTCGGTTCCAAAGGTGAATATATGTTTGTGAGGTTCCTTCCACAATCATGTACTTTACATTCATCTATTATTCATTGACCAAAAAAAAATAAAAATATTCATACTCCAATATAATTAGGATTTTCTACTTTAGGTGGTCAAATTAATTTTCATTTCCCATCATAGTGTTACATATTATTTGGAATCCAAATTACATATATGTGGAATTCTTTTCAATGAGTTTACCAACAATACAATTCTAACAAAAATATAAAATTTAGAGTTGGTTTATGGGGAATTTTATGGGGGTGCAAATGGTTAATCCTTTTGTGTGCAATGTGTTGTTTAGTTGTTTTTATGTTGATGGAAAAATGGTCTATCATTTCTTTGGTAGTCCTTTGGTATATAAAATTAGATCTTCATTTAAATTTAAACTATAAACATAAAATTAAACATTTGGGTAAAGATATATGGAAATAAGAACTATCATACCCTTGAATGTTTTGATTATAAAAGTACCTTGGCTGGTTCAGCAACAATGTGCCTAATAATAATAATACATTGTCACTTATGTTCAGCCATAATAATAATAATAATAATCATAATTTTCAATTATACTAAGTAATGAAGCTATTGAGCTTGAGAGCTTCATTCAGATTTTTGGCATGTCATGCACTTAATTTTCAGAAAAATCAGCAATTCCAAAAAATAATTAAAATTTGGCTAACTGGCCTCGGTACTACTGTAGTGATCATACAAGTTCCTTTTCTAAAATACCTCAACTTCAAACCCCAATTGTTTCCATACATAAAAATTTACCTTGAAGTCCACTTTGTATGTAAGTTTAAGGGATTATGGGTGAAGAATTAAGGTTTTGGCCTGTTTCAAAAAAAGGTTTATTGTTTTGAGTAGGGCTCGAAAGCCTAACTAGGAATATTGGTTTGGTGGTGGTGAAAATGGTATTAGGTACATTTGACAAGGATTTTAGGGTTAGGTTATATTGTATGGATATATGAATTTAAGGTCTAAGGTATGGAGTTAAGGATAAAGACTGAAGTTGTTTATGTTATGGGTATGGTGAGAAAGGTTTAGGTTATGGAATTAGGAATAAATAAGAGACAATTTTTTTAGGGTATGATGACAAGGTTTAGGAGTCATGGTTTAGGTAGGGTTTACAATCTAGGATTGAGCGCCTGAGATATGGTAAAAATAATTTAAGGTCTATTTAGTACAAAGTAGGGATAAAGGATAAGTTTGTATACATAATATGGGTGTGGTGACAAGGGTTTGAGTGATATTGTTTTGGGTTGAAGGTGTGAGATAAGCGTTTAAGGTAGAGGTATGGAATTAGGGATAAAGACAATGTTGTCTCCACCAACATGGATACATGGTGAAAGGGTTTAGGGTCTACGGTAGAGGGTTGGGGATAAGGATGTCTATAACACGGTGGTATGACCTAACAACTAGGCTTTTCCATGGGTTGAGATCACATTTTGGGATACAATAATTCTTGAATGTCTTGGTAACAAGATGTTAAAGACCCTTCACTAACCTCCAATCATATAAGTATTTTAAATAAATGGGCGCAATGGTTAGACATGACATTTCAAGATCCACACCCTTTCCAATCTTTTTCATGGGACACATGTAGACACATGTATTTTCCCCATCTATTTCCATCCTAACTAAAAGTAACAATGAATACAAACAATACACTCTTTTCATGCTATGAACATGTGAAAGGAAATTACTATTGTGAAAACAATTGTTCAAATGAAAAATAAGGTTGTTCATCATGTACAAAACTTTGGGGGGTGGCTTCTAGTGTTTTTTGGGAAAAAATGTGCCAATTTGGCACATTTTGAGGGGGGAAAATCTGAAGTTGCCATAGTTAGACAATAGGTTCCTATAGGTCACCTAAACTAGCAGAATTCTAAGTACTTACACACATATATATCTGAGAACTAAGATTGCATTTCCAAATAACCAAAATGTGCTAGTTTAGATTAAGGAGAAGGATTTTTGGGGTATGAGTTTGGTAACATCCAAACTAGTTCATGATGGATTTTATGGGGGTGAAAATTGTTAGTCCTTTTTGTGCAAGAGGCAAATGGTTAATCTTAGTTATGTGAGAGTGAAACTATTTAGTTGTAGTCCTATAATGTCTAAATTACATGCTTTCCACTAAATTTAAATTCCAAACATTATTAAACTATACATTTAGCTTAAGATATGTGGAAAAACAACTGTTATCACACCCTTGAATCTAGGTTAGGGTTTTTGGAAAAAAAATAATTATCATCAACACATAAAACTAAATGTTCAAGTTAAGATTTATGAAAAACTAAGCATCATATATGTGAATGTTGAGATTAGTGATCATGTTTGTTTTTCCTGATTAAGTTGGGTGGCAAAAATTAACTTGAATATTTTGGTAGATGAAATTTGATAATACTCAATAAACTTTTATGTTTATAACAAAGGAGTTGGTACCAATTGGTGCCTCAATCTTCAATGACTTTTAGTTTTTAATGACATATTAATTCAAATATAAAGAATTTGGCAAAGTTCATTAATTAACAATGTTATTTTGAGTGAAACTTTGCATGGACCAAGGTTTATGTTCATTTCTCTCTTCATCTGAAATTTAAAACTTCATCTAAATTTCAAACTCAAAACATGAATTTATAAGACTTGTGTAAAGATGATTATCCCAACCTTACATACAATTGTATTAGTGATTATCATTGCTTTTCTTATTTGAGTTGGATAGGCAAACTTAGGCTATATTTGTATGAGGTGTATGATACAAGGTTTTAAAGTAACACTTAATTAAGTCACCATTAAATCCGATTAGGTAGTCATAACATATTATGTTAACAAAGGAGCAAGTGTCTTAATTTAAAATAGTGGCTTGTAATTTTACTTGACTACTATCTCAAGGGGAAAAAAAAAACCAACAAAAATGAGAATGTTTTTTGCCCTTCTATTATATGAGTATTTAAGACATCTTATACCCAAGTTGTGTTCAAGGGAAGTAAAGGAAAGTGCCACCAACCTTAGTTTTTATGGCATTTGAAGCTTCTCCTAAATAGAGAAGGATAATGCAAAAGAATTAGGGTTAACAATGGCAAGATACATGAACAAATTACCTGATTAGACAAGAAATTGTGGAACATGCTTTCTAAGTCGGCCGACATCACAACCAATCCTTTAATTGCCTTTTGAAGCTCAACCAATGTAAACCGCATGACCTTCA